>JGI24540J26637_10000026_pt1 | contig 48725 bp, 47 predicted proteins | sample NorSeaMetagenome_FD_26637 | JGI IMG/M metagenome (IMG submission 26637)
CAACAGCCTTAGCATGGATCACTCAATCATTTATTCTAAAGAAATACATACCAGCTATTGATGATACTATTATTGCAATCACTAGTGCTGTTATTTTATTTATCCTACCAAGTAAAAATAATAAAAAACCTATTTTATCTTGGGAAGATACGGTAAAGCTTCCTTGGGGTATATTATTACTATTTGGCGGCGGAATGGCTTTAGCAAAAGGATTTGACTCAAGCGGGTTAGCAGTTTGGATTGGAAATCAATTAACTGTTTTAGAAGCGGTTCCATTACTTTTCCTTCTATTAATACTTATTTCAATCGTAAACTTTCTTACTGAAATCACTTCAAATCTTGCAACAACTGCAATGCTGCTTCCTGTGCTTGCATCATTGGCTGAAGCAATAAACATTAATCCATACTTCTTGCTTGTTGGCGCTACAGTAGCAGCTTCATGTGCTTTTATGTTGCCTGTAGCAACACCACCAAATGCTGTAGTCTTTGGATCAAAACTTCTAAAAATTGATGATATGGTTAAAAAAGGTTTTTGGATGAATATAATTTCAATTATAATACTTACATGTGCAGTTTACATATTATTACCTTTGATCTGGGGATTCTAGAATATATATTTTAAGTAAAAAAACTATACTAAATAAAAAACATTACATCTTTAATATTAATAATAAATATAACTTTAAAATAAAAAAGTGATATTTATATTATACATTTGTATTAAATAAATTATAAAAAAAATTGAAAAAAGTTATAGTAATCGGTAGTGGGTTTTCTGGACTAAGCGCAGCAGCTTTTTTAGCTAAAGCCGGGCACCGAGTTGTTATTCTAGAAAAAAATACTAGCATTGGAGGAAGAGCTCGAGTTTTTAAAACACAAGGATATACTTTTGATATGGGTCCTAGCTGGTACTGGATGCCTGAAATATTTGAAAATTTTTTTAAAGAATTCGATTATAAAGCCAAGGACTTCTATAAACTTATTCAATTAGATCCCGGTTTTAGAATTATATTTCAAAACAAGGACATAGATATTCCATCAAACTGGAATGAAATTTGTCAGGTTTTTGATGATCTTGAAGAAAANGGATCTAAAAAACTTAAGCGATTCATGCAGGACGCTGAAGAAAAATACAATATTGGGCTAGACTTTTTATACAACTCTCCAGGCTTATCAATATCTGAACTATTTAGAAGAAATATAATTACAAATATTAATAAACTTCAAATTCTAACTACATATAGACAGCATATTAAAAGGTATTTTACAAATCCATTTCTTATTAACATATTAGAATTTCCAGTTCTCTTTTTAGGAACAGAGGCTAATAACACACCTGCATTATACAGTCTTATGGCATACTCTGGAATAAAGCAGGGCACATTTTATCCAATTGGAGGCTTTCATGAGGTAATAAAAGGAATGGCAGAAATTTGTAAAAAACATGGAGTCGAGATTCTAACCAATGAAGAAGTTAAAAAAATAAATATTACTGACAATATAGTGACTTCTGTAACAACCTTAAATAAAACTATTAAAGCAGATATTCTTATAGGTACTGCTGACTATGCACATATTGAAGAAAAATTGATAGAAAAAAAATACCGAAACTATTCGGATTCATTTTGGAAATCAAAACAATTCTCTCCTTCTGCCTTAATATTTTATTTAGGCATAACAGAAAAATTAGAAAAACTTGAACACCATACTTTATTTTTTGATGAGGACATCAAAAAATTTACAGATGAGATCTACAAAGACCCAAAATGGCCTTCAAATCCATTATTCTATACATGTTGTCCATCAAAATCAGATCCTAATGTAGCGCCTGAAGGTAAAGAAAATTTATTTATATTAGTACCTATAGCCTCAGGCCTTAAAGATTCAGAAAAAATTAGAGAAGAATACTTTAAAAAAGTAATAGGTAGACTTGAAAAGTACTGCCAAAAAAAAATAATAGAAAATATTGAGTATAAAAAAAGCTACTGTATTAATGATTTCAAAGAGGACTATAATGCATACAAAGGAAATGCATATGGACTAGCTAATACCCTTTTTCAAACAGCGAATCTTAAACCTAAAATTATAAACAAAAAAATTAAAAATATGTATTATAGCGGACAACTTACTGTACCAGGACCCGGAGTCCCTCCCTCTATAATATCAGGTCAGTTAGTAGCGGAACATATAATTAAAAGCAGTAAAAAAAATTAATAATAGAATATGAAAAAAATATTTGACGATGTTTCACAGGATTGTAGTAAAATTATAACTAAAAAATATAGTACTAGCTTTTCTTTAGGAATCTCATTGTTAGATAAAAAATTACATAACCCAATTTATTCAATTTATGGCTTTGTTCGCTTAGCAGATGAAATAGTTGATAGCTTTCATGATCATAATAAAAAAGAGTTATTAGAAAAATATAGAAATGACACAAAGCAAGCTATTAANGAAAAAATTAGTCTTAATCCTGTTTTAAATAGCTTTCAAAATGTTGTAAATAAGTACAATATAGATTGGAAATTTATTGAACAATTCCTTAATAGCATGCAACATGATATTAATAATACTAAACATAATGAAAGTAGTTATAAAGAATACATTGCAGGTTCTGCAGAGGCAGTAGGTCTTATGTGCTTAAAGGTATTTTGCAATAATCAAAATGATTTATTTAATAATCTTGAAAATTACGCAAAGATTCTAGGATCAGTTTTTCAAAAAGTTAACTTTATTAGAGACATGAATGCTGATTATAACCAATTACAAAGAGTTTATTTTCCTAATCTCGATATAAATAAATTTAATGAACAAGAAAAATTAAAAATAGAATTAGATATAGAAAATGAGTTTAGATTAGCTCTTGTAGGTGTAAAAAAACTTCCAGCAGAATCAAAAAAAGGAGTATTCTTAGCATATTCATACTATTATTCATTATTTAAAAAAATTAAAAAAACTCCAGCAATACAGATATTACAGAAAAGAATCAGAATTCCAAATACTTTAAAAATTATAACATTAATTAAAATTGAGATTAAATACAGATTGAATTTAATATGAATAAATTGATCATTCTTTTAATTATTTTTTCACTTAACATATCTCATGCCCAAAGTATCCAAGATGTCAGAAAACTATATATTGAATCAAGTTATAATGACTCAAAGTTAGATTCATTAAATCACTTACTTGAAGAAAAAAAAAATAAAACTAATACATTGTCAGCGTATTACGGCGCAAGCTTATTGCTAAAAGCTAAGTACTTAAAAAATCCATTTAAAAAAATTAGTTTTTTTGAAAAAGGAAAAAATATTATTGAAAATGCAATCTCAAAAGAACCAACTAATATTGAAATAGCTCTTATTCGATATTCCATACAAAAGAACTCTCCAAGATTCTTAATGTATAATAAAAATTTAATTGAGGATTATGAGTTTATTACCACTAATATAAGTTTTATCAAAGACAAAAAACTTAAAAAATATATTTCAGAAACTATCAAAAACCTCTAAAAAAAAATGATGCTATTAAACATATCTATCACAATCTTTACCTTTTTTGCTATGGAATTTGTAGCATGGTTTACTCATAAATACATTATGCATGGTATACTTTGGAATGTTCATTTAGACCATCATCAAGTTGATAAAAACAAAAAAATTCAAAAGAATGATTACTTTTTCTTGATATTTGCCTTACCCTCGATACTATCTATAATCTTAGGTTCAACAAACTCTAATTACTTGCTATATATAGGTATTGGTATTGCATTATATGGCTTTGCTTATTTTATTGTTCATGAAATCATAATTCATCAAAGAATTAAGATTTTTAGAAATATAAACTCTAAATATATCAGAGCAATAAAAAGAGCTCATAAAATACATCATAAAAATATTGAAAAAGAAGATGGAGAATCTTTTGGTATGCTAATTGTCGCTTTAAAATATTTCAAATAACACAGCTTTTGAGTAATTAAAGTCTGTTAATGAGTTTGTATCTTTAATTTTTTAATCTTTAGAGAATCTTTAATATTTTTTTCTGGCAAATCCTTATAAACTTTAACATCTCCACCCCAACATGAAGAGAGAAATAATAAAAGAATTATTAAAAAAAAACTATATGTTTTTTTTTGAAATTTTTTCATAAGCCTCTTGTATAGATAAAAATTTTTCATTAGCTAGCTTAACAATGTCCTCACTCACACCTTGAAGCTTGTCAGGATGATATTTCATCACTAATTTTCTGTATGATTTTTTAACCTCATCTAGAGTTGCTGTTTTATCAACTTCAAGAATTTTATAATATCTGTCAAAATCATTTCCATTNTTTGAAAACATAGCGTAAATAGAATTAAAATCATATTCATTAATATTTAAATAACTAGCTATTTTATTAATCAAAGCACTTTCCTGCTGATGAATCTCTCCATCACTAGAAGCAACACCAAATAAAAAATGGACTATCTGCAGCCTAGCTGCATGATTCACTGATTGAGTTAACTGTAAACACACCCCTCTTAACTTAGATGATAAGGCTTGTTTATTTAATGTATTAAAAATCTCAAAATACTTAGCTGACTTTGCAGTACCAAAAGTTTTAGTAAAGAAATTCTTAACATAACTTAGTTCTTCTTTAACAATTTTACCATCTGCTTTAATTACAAGAGAAGCTAAAATCAATAATGATATTTCATATGCTTTTTCCTGATCATTCTTTCCATTAAAGAAGTTCTTTCCAATATAATAGCCAATAATAGCACCAATTGGCCCTCCAAAAAACCAACCTGCACCTATTCCTACCCATTTACCTAATGTCATATTATAATAATATTATTTCTACAAATTAACATTAATTTAAATTATTTCTTTGATAAGAAAGTATTAATAAATAGTAACTGAATATACCGATAGAATAAAAAGCTGCAGTGATATAAAAAATATAAGAATATGGAAAACCTAAATCAATCAAAAACCGAAATATCTGAGAGCTAAAATACCAGCTACCACTCCAAATTGCAGCCATAATTGCGCTAAGCATCTCCTGATTATCTTTTCCTACATAATTCATAGTAAGCTGTGAAGTCATTGGAGCCGCCATATTCATTAATGGCGCTCGTAACAAATAGCATAATAAAGCAACAGGAAAAGCAAACCAATAATCTGTAAAAAACTCAGTAGTAGCTAATATTACTAATGCACAAACTGCAATACTTTGACTTATAGTAATTCCCTTCTTATAACCAAACCTACTTTTAATTTTTGGCACAAAAAGAGAACTGATAGCAACTAGCACACTAGTACAAGAACCAATTAAAGCAAAATCTGCAGCTTCAATATAAAAATTATGAAAGAAAAATAGATTAATAAACGGTATGGTTAAACCAGCTCCAACTGCAATAATTAATGTTGGTATAACAGCCTTAGATATTAATAACCAATCTAAATCGCTAGAAAATTTAGTTAATTTAATTCTAGATTTATTAGTTATGTCATCAGTATTTATCTGAAAAATATACTTAAGCCCAAAAAAACCAATTAAAGAAATGAGCATTAAAACTTGGCCATTATCTAGAGACGTAAGGTTGTCAAATATAAAAATCAATAAACCACTTAAAATCATTCCAAAACTATTTGTAGCAAAACTCAAAGCAATAGCATGAGATTGATTTTCTTTACTAGTATTCCGCATGATATATGGCAAAACACTTACTTGAAAAAAAGTATATGAAACCCCCCATGAAACAAACAAAAATGGCAATATATCCTCTTGTTTATACTTAATAGCCATAACAACTAGTATAGCAATAATTGGAACTCCTAGATTTCCTAAAAACAAAAAAGGTTTAAGCGCTCTTCCTTTTATAAAAAAACCAAGCGGAAAAGCGAGTAACATAACAGCTAAAAAACGAAAAGATATAAAATGCGCAATCTCAGAATCAGAAAAGCCATTCTTAGCTAAGAAGATGTTTAAAATAAGAAAAAAGGCGCCACCAACAATCTGAATAAAAAACTGGGCCTTAATAATATTTAAAATATGTGATTCTAACATACTATAAAGAGCTAGCATATTTTTTAACTTTAATATCATCTTTCCTCTAAAAATATATTAGAACTATCAATATTGAGCTTTTCAAAAATTTTTAAGATCGATGTCTTTCCCACTTCACCAAGTGATAAAGAAAAATCATTTACATATAAATTAATATGCGAATTAATAACATCATCACTCATTTCTTGAGCATTTGATTTTACATATTCAGATAAATACGTTTTATTAGCAAAAGCATATTTAATACTTTGCATAATGACTCTGTCAATTTTATATTGAACATCTAAAGATAAATCTCTACTAACCACTATACCGCCTAAAGGTATTGGAAGATTTGTTTCGTTGTGCCAAAAATCACCTAAGTCTTGTTCCTTTATAAGACCTCTCTCTTTATATGTAAATCTATTTTCATGTATTATAACTCCAGCATCATAATTATTCTGCAAGACAAGTTTTTCTATTTCTGAAAAAACTATAGCATCTTTATTCTTTAAATATGGATATGCAAGACCTAATAACATATTTGCAGTTGTATACTCACCAGGAATTGCAATTTTACTTGAATCACACAACACTGTATTGGGTTTCTTTATAAGTATAGGGCCACAACCTTCTCCAATTGCTGAACCACTATTAAGAATTTTATAAGAATTAAAACATTTAGTAAAAGCATAATAACTTAACTTAGTAACATGAAAACGATGTTGCATAGACCATTTATTTAACTGCTCTACATCAGAAAGCACAATCCTAAAGTCTAAACCCTCAGTGTCAATTTTATCATTTACTAATGCATCAAAAATAAAAGTATCATTTGGACAAGGAGAAAATGCTAAATTAATTATCATAAATTATTAATAATATTTCGTAACTCAATATTTAAATTGCTAATTGCCAAATCGAGATCCCAATTTTCTTTATTTCTTTCTTCAACATAATTTGAAATTGCTCTAATTTGCATAAATCTAATATTACACTTTTGAGCAACCATCATAAAAGCCGCGCCTTCCATGGATTCAACATCTGGATTTAATCTATTAAAAATCTCATTAATAGATTTTTTTTCTCCATGAACAGTATTCACTGTAATTCCACGAGCCTGTACTAATTTAGTTTCTTTTGGATATTTAAAATTAGTAATAACATCAAAACCAATTTCATTTAAATTAAGAAATCTATTTTTATCTTGAACTCCTATTTCTGAAAAACAATCATTTGAAACTTCAAGAACCTGACCTAAAGGAATCTCTTTATTAAAAGACCCAGCAACTCCAATATTTATAATTAAATCTGGAAGATTTTTTTTAAGATAAGTAGTTAGTTCAAAGCATGCATTTATCATTCCAATTCCCGATATCAAAATATCACAATCAGTAAATTTTTCAGATAAAACCTCACTGCTGGTTGCTGCTAAAATTAGAATTTTCATAGTAGCAAATTTACAAAGAAAAGGTACTATATTTGTAAAATAAAACATAAACAAAAAAAGAAAAGTGCACAATAAAAAATTAGCTGAAAGCATTAAATTAGTTTTAAAAGAAATTGGAGAAAATCCAGAAAGAGAAGGGCTTTTAAAAACTCCAGAAAGAGTTGCTAAATCAATGGATTTCTTAACAAATGGATATAATCTTAACCCATCAGAAATACTTACAAAAGCAATGTTTAAGGAAGAGTATAGTCAAATGGTTTTAGTAAAAGACATAGAGCTTTACTCTTTGTGCGAGCACCATATGTTGCCTTTTTTTGGAAAAGCTCATGTGGCATATATACCAAATGGACATATTGTAGGATTAAGCAAAATTCCTCGAATTGTAGATGTTTTTTCTAGAAGGCTTCAAGTTCAAGAAAGGCTAACAGATCAAATAAAAGATTGTATACAAGATACATTAAACCCAAAAGGAGTTGCTGTAGTTATAGAAGCGCAACATTTGTGTATGCAAATGAGAGGCGTCCAAAAACAACACTCATCTACAACAACATCAGCTTTTTCAGGACTATTTTTAAAAGATGAAAAAACTAGAGCTGAATTTATGAATCTAATTACATAATGAAGGCTTATGTTTTTCCTGGGCAAGGAGCGCAATTTCCAGGAATGGGAAAAGATTTATTTGATGCTTCATATGAAGCTAAACAGTTATTTAAGAAAGCTAATGCTATTTTAGGTTATAATATAACTGAAATTATGTTTGGAGATAATTCAGAAGCTCTAAAAGAAACCAATATTACCCAACCAGCAATCTTCCTTCATTCTGTAATCCTATTCCAATTGCTAAAAAATAAGCTTACACCTAATTGTGTTGGAGGTCATTCTCTTGGTGAATTTTCCGCACTAGTTTCTGCTGGATATATAGACTTTGAAGATGGATTGATACTAGTTAAAAAAAGAGCTGAAGCAATGCAAAAAGCATGTATAAAAAACCCATCAACAATGGCAGCTATTATTGGTCTTAAAAACAATCAAGTTGAAAATATTTGTAAAGAAATTAGCGAAATAGTAGTGCCTGCAAACTATAACTGCCCAGGTCAGCTAGTTATATCTGGAAGCTTTGAAGGTATTGATATTGCATGTCAAAAATTAACAGAAAGTGGGGCAAGAAGAGCATTAAAACTTCAAGTTGGTGGAGCTTTTCATTCTCCATTAATGAAGCCAGCAAAAGAAGAATTAGAAATAGCAATAAATGAAACTACTTTTAATAAAGGCCTCTATCCTATATATCAAAATGTAAATGCATCCGCTGTAACATCGCCTGATAAAATAAAAGAAAATCTGATAAAGCAATTAACTGCACCGGTCAAATGGACTCAAATAATGGAAAATATGGTGAAAGACGGAATAACTGAAGTTGTAGAAGTAGGGCCTGGAAAAGTATTACAAGGACTATTTAAAAAAATAGATAGAAAGATCACCACATCTAGTGCCAGCTTATAATTTATCGTTTAATAATTTACCACTATTTACTAATTGATGCCAGTATTTCATAGTTTCGCATTTATGATAAAGCTGAGCATGATTTTTGTTGTGACAGTCAGTACCAACATAAGAGATGAAATTATTTTTAATTAATAGCTCTGCATTCAACTTAACCTCTTTAGAATAATATCCTATTAAAGACAATAGGTTTAGCTGAAATAAAACACCTCTTTCAATCAAAGCATTATAGTCCTCAAGAGAAAAGTAGCGATAACGTGCAGGATGGGCTAAAACAATTTTATATCCTTCAAGCTGAAGTTTAAAAATAATATCGTACATATTTCTTGGTGCTTCTAGAAAAGAAAATTCTATTAATATATTTTTGTCACCAAACGTCATGAACTTTTCAGTACCAATTTTTTGCTCAAAATTATAATCTACATAATATTCAGCTGCTGCTTCAACAATGATATCAATTTCTTGTTTTATAAGCTCCTGTTTTAATTTTGACAAGCCCGAATTAATAATCTCTGGTGTGTTTTGATAAAGATCACTCATAATATGCGGAGTTGTAATAATCTTTTTAAATCCGAGATCAATAAATTTTTTAATTAATAATATGCTAGCCTCCATATCTCTAGCTCCGTCATCAATACCTGGAATTAGATGAGAATGCAAGTCGGTTCCAATCTTAGATAGGCTTAATTCTTCTAATACTTGTTCTTTTTTAGAAAACCACTTAAACATATAATAAATTTAAAATCTAATAAATACAAATATATGCAATTAATAGATGATTGATTACGTTTATTTTTAGATGAAAATGTATTTTAGCCATAAATCTTAAATAAGTTATGAAAAGAAAAATTATCATTCTCTTTCTTTTTTTATCNCACTCAATATATTCTCAAGAAAAGGGAGTTAATGCGTTTATGATTGACTATTCTTATCAAATTCCTTCTGGAATTCTTGCTCAAAAATTCAGCAATAACTCTTCTATTGGAATCAATTATTTTAAAAAAAATAATAGTAGTTTTTTTTACGGCTTAAAAGCTAATTATATTTTTGGAGCAAATATAAAAGATAGCACTATTTTTAATTCAATTAGCACAGACGAAGATTTTGTTATAGATGGAAATGGCACGTATTCAAATATAATTTTACTGCAAGAAGGGTTTAGTTCACATCTATATATTGGATATGCATTAGAGCTTAAAGATAACAACCCTAATGGCTTCTATTTTTCTGTTGGTTTAGGATTTTTGCAGCACAGAATATTTATAGATACAAAAAACCAGTACATACCTCAATTAAGTAATGATTATAAAAAAGGATATGATCAATTAACGAATGGCCTTAGCACTCAATTCATTATTGACTATATGATCTTAGAAGATAAAAAAAGATTTAAACTTTTTACGGGTATTGACTATACTCTTGGATTTACAAAAAACAGAAGAACTTATGATTTTAATGATATGAATATTACAGATCAAAGTATGAGATATGATAAGCTTTTAGGCTTCCATATAGGCTTAATTATTCCCATAAATAGAAAAAATACTGAAGAATTCCATTACTTCTAAATGTCTATAATTTATAATATACTGATACAATTATATGCTTTACTAATTCGCATACATTCATTAGGAAATAGCAAATCTAGAAAATGGGTAGAGGCAAGAAAAAATATTTTTACAGAATTACAAGAATCTATAAAAAATGAAAAAAAAATATTTTGGTTTCACTGCGCTTCTTTGGGAGAGTATCAGCAAGCAAAACATCTCATAGCCTCAATAAAAAAACAAGACGCATCTATTAAGATATTGCTCTCGTTCTTTTCTCCCTCTGGATATGAGGCTGTTAAAAACCATTCAGAAGCACACTTTGAATGTTATTTGCCCATTGACACTTTAAGTAATGCAAAAAAATTCTTATCTATAGTCAAACCTAGTAAAGCATTTTTTATAAAATCTGAATTTTGGTTTAATTATATGAATACTTTACATGAAAAAAATATTCCTTTATATCATGTCTCTTCCGTATTTAAGAAAGATAATATCTTTTTAAAAATTAATTTCTTTAAAAGAATACTTTCAAAATCTACTCATTTTTTTGTTCAAGATAATATTTCATTTCAATTACTTAGGGATGTAAATATAAAAAAGGCAACTGTAGTTGGGGACACAAGATTAGATAGTATATTTTCTGATTTAAAAACTTATAAAAAAGACTCAAAACTATTAAATTTTTCTACTACAAAACCTACAATAATATTTGGAAGTGTATGGCCAGAAGACGAACATATATACTTAAGTTTTATTAATAAAAATAAAGACTATAATTACATCATTGCTCCACATGAAAAGAAGTATTCAAAGAAAATAGCTAATAAAACAAATAGTATTTTATATTCAGAATTTATACAAAAAGATAGTATTAAAGAAAATGTTTTAATTATAGATAATATAGGTATACTCAAGTATTTATACTCATACTGTAAAGCTGCATATATTGGAGGTGGGTTTGGTAAAGGCATACATAATATTAGTGAAGCTGCAGCATGTATGATACCTGTGCTATTCGGACCAAATCACATAAAATTTGTAGAAGCAAGTGAATTAATAAAACTTAAATTAGCAAAAGAGATTTCAACATTTAACGAGTTTAGAGATGCAGTAAATTCATTTATACCAAATTATAAGAAAGATACAGCAATAAATCACTTTAAAAATCAAGAAAGCGCAGTCTCAATAATAATGAAATTAATTTACAAAAATTAATTATAGTCAGAATGTGGCCAATTAGAACNTTTTTAAAAAGAGCCTAGTGTTTAAAGTTAAGATATAGCTTTTCACACTAGGTTTTATTTTCCTGACAACAGTTTACGTAAAGTTTCTTGTATTTTTTTAACCCTACTCATTCTTAATTTGCTTTTTAAAGAATGAGAATGGCCTTCATTTTTAAAACCTCTTGCCAATCTCTTTTGCAGTTGATGAAGCTTATATCTTAATTTAGCTATGTCATTCATATGTACTTATTTTAAATTAGAAGAATTTTTTATTATTAATTTTATATCCACTATAAATAGTAAACATATAAATATAAAATATTGTAATTGTAAATACAAATAAATAAGAATCAAATAACATTAAGAAAAGATAAAAAACAGGTAAACAAATGAGATGTATAATATTAGAACTATCTTTAGTTAAATACTTTACTTGATAATAAAATAACGATAAAAAAATTATAAGTCCCAAAAGACCTATTTCAAAAAATATATACAAGAAGTTATTATGTGGAGTTTTATGTTTATTAAAATCATAATTTGATAAAACATTTTCTTTAAAAACTGAACTAAAACTTCCTGTTCCATATCCAAAAATTGGTTTTTGTTTTATAAGCTTAAGACTTTCTGCTGCAAATAAATAACGGATATCTTTTTCAATTGCTTTCGGATTTTTCTTTTGCCCATTATTCTCAACAATATGTTTTAAATTATCTACCCTATACTTATAAACTCCTGAGTTTTTATAAGAAGAGAAATTAATAGCAATTAAAAAACAAATGATAGCAAAAGAATACAAAACTCTTTTATTTAAAAAATAGATCATATAAAAAATAAAAAATAAATTAAAGGTCAGTTGGCCAGCTCTTCCTGCTTCAGAGAATATACTAAGTGAGTAAATTATTATAAGAATTAAGTAAAGTGATGAATATTTTGATTGAGATTTAGTAAAAAGAGCAAAGGCTAATAATGATGAGAATGACAATAATATGTTATGGTAATTATATTTTAAAAAAGCAGATATTGGTGAGTCACTTGAGATAATTGAAATGTAATCATGAATAGGATTAATAATATCATTATTAATTGCAATAGACAACAAAGCAGCTAATAGATTAGTGAATAGGAATGTTAAAATAGCATAGCGATATGTTGATTGCTCAAATTTTGATGAAGCAAGAGGAATGAAAAAAAGCAATAAAGATATCCTTTGGATAACATATGTACTATCTTCATGATATTCACCATAAAGCAAAGCAATAAAATAGCAAAAAACTAAAGCTACTAATGATCGCACCCAATATAAAGATTTTAAATACGAAAATTTCTTAAGAAAACCACCTTCAAATATCCAAACAAAAATAAAAACTACTATTAACACATTTGTAAATGCTACTGAGATAGGTATTGAAAATCCTAACAATATAAAGATTAGGTTTTTTAAATCATAAAAAAATTTCATTAGATTCTCATTTACTTTTTAATAACGATTTTTAATTAAAATTATTTAAATAAAAGTAGAATAATTTATTAATACAAAACAAAAAAGCTGAAGATTTCTCTTCAGCTTTTTGTACCCGGGACGGGACTTGAACCCGTACGAGCATTACTGCTCATTGGATTTTAAGTCCAACGTGTCTACCAATTCCACCACCCGGGCAGGTGATTTTTAAAAGAACCTTTTTAACTTGAGCGAGTGATGGGATTCGAACCCACGACCCCCACCTTGGCAAGGTGATGCTCTACCCCTGAGCTACACTCGCGTCAGGTCGGCAAATTTAGTTAAATATTCAATATTTCAAAGCTAATTACTTATTTCCTATAAGTTTTTTTATCTCATTTAATTTCATTAGAGCTTCTAATGGTGTCAACAAATCAATATCAATATCTAATAGCATATTTCTAATATCTTTCATAATAGGATCTTCAACATCAAAAAAACTTAATTGAAGTTTTTTATCATTTAAATCTATCTTTTTATGTATTCCTCTAGCAGATTCTAGTTCTTTTAATAAATTATTAGCATTATCTACAATATCTTTAGGCATGCCAGCCATCTTTGCAACATGAATTCCAAAACTATGATTACTACCTCCTTTTTTAAGAGTTCTCATAAAAAGGATATCCTTATCCTTTTGTTGAATAGATACATTATAGTTTTTTATCCTTGAAAATTGATTTTCCATATCATTAAGCTCGTGGTAATGAGTTGCAAATAATGTTTTTGCTTGAGTTTTATGATTATGTATATACTCAGCTATAGACCAGGCTATTGAGACTCCATCATACGTACTTGTCCCTCGCCCAATTTCATCAAGAAGAATTAAACTTTTTGCACTTAAGTTATTTAGAATACTTGCTGTTTCATTCATCTCTACCATAAAAGTTGACTCCCCCATAGAAATGTTATCAGAAGCTCCTACTCGAGTAAAAATCTTATCTACTACACCTATATCTGCTGAATTAGCAGGCACATAACAACCTATTTGAGCCATCAAGACTATTAATGCTGTCTGTCTTAGCAAAGCTGATTTTCCAGACATATTTGGCCCAGTAATCATCATTACTTGTTGATCTTTTTTATCTAAAAAAAGATCATTTGGAATATAGTTTTTTAAACTCTCAAGTTGTTGTTCTATAACAGGGTGTCTTCCTTTAATTATTTTAAGATCAGATCCACTTAACATATTNGGCTTACNGTAATTATATCTAATAGAAATTTTTGAAAATGATAACAGGCAATCTAATCTAGAAATAAGTTGAGAATTTTTTTGCAAACTTAGAATCTGCAAAGAAATACTATCAACCAACTTACTAAAAAGATCATATTCGATAATAGAAATCTTTTCTTGTGCTGATAATATTTTCACTTCATAATCTTTAAGCTCTTCGGTAATATATCGCTCAGCATTAACTAAGGTCTGTTTACGAATCCAACTTTCTGGAACTTTATCTTTATGAATATTTCTCACCTCCAAATAATATCCAAAAACATTATTATAAGAAATCTTTAATGATGAAATACCTGTCTTCTCAATTTCCTTCATAAGCATCTTATCTAAAAAATCTTTTCCCGATTTTCTAATTAGTCGTAACTCATCTAATTCAGAATTGAAACCTGAATTAATAACATTTCCCTTATTTAATTGTGAAGGAGGATTGTCAGATAATTCTTTGGATATTAGATCTACAAGTTGCGAGCAATCATTCAATTTTTTACCTAATAAATTCAAAGATTTTAAATTTGATTTTAAACAAACTTGCTTAATAGGAACTATAGATAATAAAGAATCTTTTAGTTTCTCAACTTCTTTAGGATTAATGCGCTTTGTAGATGCTTTAGATACTAACCTTTCTAAATCACCAATCTGATAAATATTATCTTTTAAAACATTCAAAACCTCTGTATTATCTATTAAATAATTAACAATATCTAATCTTTCATTTATTTCATTTATTTTTTTCAAAGGCAGAGCGAGCCATCTCATTAACATTCTTGAACCCATAGAGGTTTCTGTTGAATCTAAAATATCTAACATTGTTTTAGCACCATTATTTGGTGAGTTAAAAAGCTCTAAGTTCCTCATAGTAAACTTATCCATCCACAAATACTTCTCTTCATTAATTCTAGAAATTGAAAGAATATGTGAGGTTTGATTGTGTTTAGTTTCTTTTAAATAATGAAGAACAACACCTGCACTTACAACTGCTTCATTTAAATCACTAATACCAAAACCTTTAAGAGATTTTGTTGCAAATTGATTACTTAATAATTCATTAGCATAATCAATTTCATATGGCCAATCATCAATTGCAAAAGTAAAACCATGTATTCCAAAATCATTTTCAAATTTTTTCCTTAAACTTTTTTGAAATAAAATCTCCGAAGGACTGAAAGATTGAATTAACTTGTTAATGTACTCAGTATTTCCCTGTGAAACTAAAAACTCACCAGTAGAAATGTCTAAAAATGAAATTCCAATTGATAATTTACCATAAAAAATAGAGCATAAGAAATTATTTTTTTTACTATCCAATGTTAAATTATTATATGAAACGCCTGGGGTAACTAACTCAGTAACACCTCTTTTAACTATTTTTTTTGTAAGCTTTGGATCTTCCAATTGATCACAAATAGCTACTCTATATCCTGCTCTAACTAATTTAGGTAAATAATTATCAAGTGAGTGATGAGGAAATCCAGCAAGTTCAATTCTAGAAGAGCCATTGGCACGACTTGTCAAAATAATTGATAAAATTTCTGAAGCTTTTATAGCATCCGACCCAAATGTTTCATAAAAATCTCCCACACGAAAAAGAAGCAAAGCATCTGGATACTTTGCTTTTATACTATTATACTGCCTCATTAAAGGAGTAACTCTAGTTTCTTTATTTTTATCTAAACTCAAAATTTATTAATTAATTTAGCAACAAATATAATAGATGAGAAAGTTAAAAAACAATGAATTAAAAAGAATCACAATAGAAGAGTTTAAAAGAACTAAGAAAAAACCTATTACAATCATCTTAGATAATATTAGAAGCGCTCATAATGTTGGTTCTATTTTCCGAACATCAGACGCTTTTCTTATAAAGAAAATTATTCTTTGCGGAATAACCCCAACCCCACCAAACAATGATATTCGAAAATCCGCATTAGGCTCAACAGAATCTGTTGATTGGGAATATCAAGAAAATACTGCTGAGGCTGTTAATNTTTTAAAAAAAGAAGGCTATGAAATTATAGCAGTTGAACAAGTAGAGAAATCAACAAGGCTAACTAAATTTAAAAGTATAAAACCTATTGCTTTAATTTTTGGACATGAGGTAAATGGTGTTCAGCAAAAAATTATTGATATGTGTGATCAAACAATTGAAATTACACAATGGGGAACAAAGCATTCTCTAAATATATCAATTAGTGCAGGAATTGTATTATGGAAAACTGCTAATATGTTATAAGTAAAATCTGTTTAGAGATTTGATTTAACTATCATAATTATTATAAAAATAATAGTTTTTAATACATTAAAAAAGAGGAATTTATAAAGAATATAAAAGCTAAATTTTCTTATTTTTGTTTATTACAACTAAAAAAATTAAAATGAGAACCTTTAATATCCTTAGCTCAATTATTCTACTATCTTTTCTAACTTCTTGCGGACTTTCTAATATGTCTAGCAAATTTGAAACTGTTTCGATTAACGTTACACCACCTACTCTACAGGTTCATGCAGGAGAGGTTGGAGTTACTATTGATGCAAGTTTCCCGGAAAAATATTTTACTAAAACTTCTACTATAGAGTTTACCCCTGTATTAATACATGAAAATGGTGAACATAAATTCAAATCAATAACTGTTCAAGGTGAAGAAGCATCTGGGGGTGAGGCTACTATTTTTTATACAACTGGTGGAAAATTCTCTTACCAAGACAAAATCAGCTATGATGAAAGTATGTTTAACTCAAGGCTTGAATTACGAGCTATTGGAAAAGCAAAAGACAAAGAGCTAGTGTTTGAGTCTCGAAAAATTGCAAATGGTGTATTAGCTACTTCAACAAGAGTTCAAAATACTGAAGATTTCGCAGTAGCTAAAAGCAACTACGAAAAGGAAACAATTCTTGAAGAATCTGCAATAATTTATTTTTTAGTTAATCAAAGTAATATTAGAGCAACAGAGAAAAGTGATGGTGATATAAAAAGATTAGAGGAATTTGCAAAAAAAGGAAACAAAACTCATTCAATTGAAGTAAAATCATTTGCCTCACCAGAAGGATCTGTGGGATTAAATGATAATGTTTCTGACAAAAGAGCAGCCAGTACATTAAAATATGCAAAAAGAGTGCTAAAAAAATTAAAAGTTGATGGAGCGAATAATAACGAACTATATTCAGAGAAATCAGAAGGTGAAGATTGGGAGGGTTTTAATAAACTTATGAGAAGTTCAGAGATTAAAGATAGAAGAAGAATAACTAAAATTGTAAATTCTGTTGAAGATCTTGAAAAAAGAGAACAAGCAATAAGAGATATGGCAGAAATCTATGATGCAATTGAAAAAGATGTACTACCGCAATTAAGAAAAGCGCAAATTACAGTAAGATCATTTGAGCCAAAAAGAACAGATGAAGAAATTTTAGAGTTGGCAAAAATGAACCCATCTGAATTAGATATTAAAGAGTTATTATACTCAGCATCACTCACTGAAAATACAGAAACAAAAATATCTATTTATACTCAAGCTAGTGAGATTCACAGTAACTGGAAAGGTTATAATAATATAGCATGCTTATTATTGTCTACAGGTGATGTAAATGAGGCGGAAAAAAATCTATTAAAATCTGAAAAATTTGACAGAACTCAATCAANAATTTCAAATAACAAAGCTGTTATTGCAGCNTGGAGAGGTGATTTAATAGGAGCAAAAAAACTTTACAACAATTCAACTACTGCTAAAAACAAAGCATTATTAGATCTTAGAATGGCTAACTACAAAAAAGCAAGTCGTTTCTTTAAAAATAAAAAAACTCATAATGCAGCACTTGCAAAAATGCTAAATGGTCAAAACAGTAATTGCAATGAAAAAACAGCAGCTTGTGATTATTTGAATGCTATCTCTTACGCAAGGTCAGCTAATGATAGTATGCTTTTAAAATCCTTAAAAAATGCTATTAATAAGAATATAAGATACAAATCTGAAGCTAAAAAAGATCTAGAATTTATCAATTACAAAGAAAATGAGGAATTTAAAAGCTTAGTTAATTAGAAATTAAAGTTTATTATATCTTTATTTGATGCAACCCTACTTTATAACTATTACTCATTAAAGACTTTATCTTTAAATAAATAGATTTGTTTTCTACAAAATCTACATTTGAAACATCTAAAATTAGAACAGGGAATTTTCTTTGCTTTTTTAAATAATCAAAATAACTATTTTCAATAGATTGTAGATATTCATCTTTTATATCTAATTCAAATTCTCTTCCTCTTTTTTTAATATTTTCTTGCAGTCTTTTAGTATTTGCATGTAAATAAATTAACAAGCTTGGATTAGGCAACGAAGATAACATGATATCAAACAATCTATTAAATAATAAAAGTTCATTGCTTTTCAGATTTGTTTTTGCAAATATTTTAGATTTCATAAAAAAGTAATCAGAAACTTTAGTTGGCAAAAACAAGTCATCTACTGATTTATCTTTTAATTGATGATAACGCTCTGCCATAAAAAACAACTCTAAAGAAAGGCCATACTTACTAGGTTCTTTATAAAATTTTGGCAAAAAAGGATTTTCTGCAAATGATTCTAATATTAGCTCAGACTTAAAATCTTGAGCTAGTTTTTTTGATAAAGATGTTTTNCCAGAGCCTATATTACCTTCAACAGCTATAAATTTATAAATCATAAATTTCAACTTTTTCTTCATCAATACATTCATTTAACAACTCTAAAATAGTTTTATTGTATTTTGGATGATTCAGGTTTTCAGCTATTTCACATAATGGAATTAAAACAAATCGTCTTTTTGACAAATACTTATGTGGAATACATAAATCAATAGTTTCTATAATATCATCATTATAGAAAAGAATATCTATATCAATGACTCTTTCTCCCCATTTCTCTATTCTTATACGTCCAATTTTTTTTTCTATAGTTAAAATTAAATTAAGAAGATCATGAGGCCCAATACTAGTTGACAATAATAACACTTGATTTAAAAAGCAACCTTGACCATCTACTCCCCATGGAGTACTCTCGTAAATCTTAGAAATTTTTTCAATTAACCCAAGTTCTTCAGAGATAAAATCTCTTGCGGTTTGCAAAAAATTTTCTCTAGCGCCAAGATTACTACCTAATTGCAAATAAACCTGATTCATAGAATTAAATTCAAAATATAAGACGTCTTAAAAATAACCAAATTATAAATTTTAGAATTACATTTGTACTAATATATTATGCTTTGCATAGTAAATAGCTTTTATAAATATAGTTTTACAAATTAAAATACCAATAATGAAAAAATTCATTAAAAATATATTCTCAACCCTTATAGGAATTCTCTTATCCTTTTTTGTAATTGTTTTATTATTCATTGGAATCATATCTCTTGTTTCTAACTTAGATAACAAGACACAAAAGGTTAAAGAAAACACTATTTTGAAAATTGATTTATCAAATGAGGTTGTAGAAAGATCATCATCAAACCCTTTCGATGGAGTCAATCTTATGAATCCTGAACCCAAAAAACAAATTGGGTTAAATACAATTTTAGATAATATTGAAAAAGCTAAAAATGATGATAATATTATTGCTATATATTTATATAGTCCAATTGTAAATGCTGGATTGTCTAAAACTGAGGAAATTAGAAATAAACTACTAGAGTTTAAAGAAACAGGAAAACCCATTATTTCATATAACGAAGTTTATTCTCCTAAAAGTTATTATTTATCATCAGTTGCTAATAAATTATTTCTCAATCCACAAGGAGGAATTGATCATCGAGGTCTTAGTGCAACATTAATGTTTTTTAAAGGAATGTTAGAGAAATTAAATATCGATTTACAGATTTTTAAAGTTGGTAAATTTAAAAGTGCAGTTGAACCCTTTATTCTAGAAAAAATGAGTTCTGCTAACAGAGTTCAATTAGAAAAACTATTAAATAGCTTTTCTGAAAATATGTATGACAGCATAGCTAATCAAAGAAATTTATCTCTAGAACAAGTGCAAAGTGATGCTGATTTATTAAAACTTACATCTGCAAAAATTTGCCAAGAGTTAGGTTATGTAGATGGATTGATTTATGAAGATCAAATCGAAGATACTCTAAAACTACTATCTTCAGATAAAAAACTAAATATTATATCATTAAATAAATATAAATCTGTAAAAGGTGAAAAGAAAGATATAAGCAGAAATAAAATTGCTGTTATATATGCTAATGGAGAAATAAACTCAGGAAAAGGAGATATTTCAAGCATTGGATCAAAGACTACATCTGCAGCTATTAAAAAAGCAAGAGAAGATAAAAATGTAAAAGCAATTGTTTTAAGAGTTAATTCTCCTGGTGGAAGTGCACTTGCATCTGATGTTATTTGGAGAGAAACAATATTAGCTAAAGAAGCAAAACCACTTGTTGTTTCTATGGGAGATTATGCTGCATCAGGAGGGTACTATATAGCTTGTGCTGCAGATAAGATTGTTGCAAACCCTACAACATTAACAGGATCAATTGGTGTTTTTGGCATGGTACCAAATATGAAAGAATTTTATAAAACTAATTTTGGAATAACTTTTGACACTGTTAATACAAACAAATATTCTGATATGGGAATGAATAGAAAACTATCAATATTTGAAAAAAATAAAATACAACTTGGTGTTGAGGATATTTATGAGGTTTTTATTTCAAAGGTAGGAAGTGGTAGAAATATGAATACTGATGCTGTAGATGATATCGGTCAAGGAAGAGTCTGGTCTGGATATGATGCTAAAAAAATTGGATTAGTCGATATATATGGAGGTCTTGAAAAAGCAATCTCTACTGCTGCTTCCTTAGCAGAATTAGATGATTTTAGAGTAATTTCTTTACCAAAACAAGAAGACCCTGTTACTCAAATTATTAATGACTTAAAACAAACAAGTTTATCAGATATATTAATTAATGATTTTGATTTTAAAAGTTTAAAAAATATTAAAACTATTAAAAAACTAACTAAATCTGATAAAATTCAAGCGCGTATCCCTTTTATTCTGAACTTAGAATAGAGAACCTTGAGCCAATGTGTCCTCATAAGAAAAATCGGCTATAAATCCTTCATGAGATCTAACATTAAAAACTTGATTGTTTTCTAATAAAAGATATTGACCTTTTATTCCTTTTAAAACTGCTTCAATACAATTAATTTTTTCAAGCTTCAAACTTTTAACTTTAACTGGATACTCAAGTACAGGATACTTAATTTCAGTTACTGTATTGTCTGCTAAAATATATTGTTGCAAATCAGCAGGGACATGACTGGAAAGTTCGGATTTAATTTTCACTAAATCTATATGAACAGGTTCTCCAGATAACATTTTCCTCCAGTTTGTTTTGTCAGAAACATATTTCTTTATAGCAACTTCAATATCTCCAGAAAACCTTCTGTTAGGAACTTTAGCTAATATTATAGCCTGACTAGCTCCTTGATCCATCCATCTAATTACACCTTGAGTAGAACGAGTAATTCCAACTTTAATACCACTAGAATTTGCTAGATAAACATAATGTGGAGCAATTTGAAATTTTTTTTCCCATTCTAAATCTCTTTCTTCAATATTTAGATGCGCAGTACACAGCTCGGGCTTGAAAATACTTTGTGAAGCAAGTGGCGAGCTCCAAAAGCAATTATAACAAAATCCTGATCTATAGAATTTACCCATTACTTTTCCACATTGACATAGAACCTTACCGCTCCATTTAATTTTGATTTTTTTACCAATTAGGTCATTAACAAAATGAGTTCTATTATTAATGCTTAATGTATAATGAACAGTTTCATTTAAAGAAGTATTCATCTTTTTAATTATATCAGAATCCATATTTTTTGTAATTTTCAAAGCCTAAATATATTATTTTTTGTCAAGAATATCTTTTAAAAATATCATTCTTTCTAGTATCTTAAAAAAACGTATTAATCGGATTAATCGGATTAATGAAAACCCTATAGAAACTCAGAAAAAAACACTCAAATATCTTATAAATACATCAAAAAATACTGAATTTGGCATTGAACATAGTTTTAATAGAATCAGTAATTACGAGACTTTTATTAACTATATACCNATAAGAGATTATGAAGAACTTTTCAAATATATTAAAAGAATAAGAGAAGGGGGNAAAAATATTTTATGGCCTGGAGAGATAAGGAATTTTGCTAAATCATCTGGAACTACAAATGCTAAAAGCAAGTTTATACCACTTAGTAAAGAGACTCTCTACAATTGTCACTACAAAGGCGGTAAAGATATGCTTGCACTATATCTAGAAAGCAATCCAAATAGTAAAATGTTTGATGGTAAAGGAATAATACTTGGAGGCTATCAAGAAAAAAACAATAAATATATAGATGCTGATCTTTCTGCAATACTTCTGAAGAATTTTCCATTCTGGGTAAACATGCACAGAATACCAGATATAAAAACAGCTGTAATGAAAGATTGGAATAAGAAATTAGAAGAGATTACAAATCAATCTATCAATCAAAATATTACAAATCTTTCAGGAGTTCCTTCATGGATGCTTTTATTATTGCAGAATATAGTTTTAACGACGGGTACTAACAACATTTCAGAAATATGGCCAAATCTTGAACTATATATGCATGGAGGCATAAACTTTAGTCCCTATCAAAATCAGTTCAATAAATTAATTCCATCAAGTAAAATGAATTATCTTGAAACCTATAATGCCTCTGAAGGTTTCTTTGCAATTCAAGACAGACCAGATTCAAAAGACATGCTACTAATGCTTGATTATGGAATTTTTTATGAGTTTATTAAAAAGGAAGAAGTTAATAATAAAGAATATGAGACATTCACAATTGAAAATATTAAAGAAGGGATAGAGTATGCTATTATAATTACAACAAACTCTGGGCTTTGGAGATATCTAATTGGAGATATTATTGAGTTTACATCAACAAATCCATTTAGACTAAAAATAAAAGGAAGAATAAAAAATTGCATTAATACATTTGGAGAGGAATTAATGGTAAGTAATACTGACTATGCAATAAAGATAGCTTGCCAAAAAACAGATAATGATCTGGTAGATTATAGCGTTGCTCCAATATATATTGATAAAGAAGCAGGTGGGCACGAGTGGGTTATAGAGCTAAGTAACATACCACAAAATATTATAGAATTTAAAAAAATCCTTGATTTAAAATTAAAAGAAGTTAATTCAGATTATGAAGCAAAAAGATTTAAAAACCTTGTTATTAAAAATCCAAAAATTAACCTTGTTAAAAAAGGAGTTTTCTATAAATGGCTAGAAAAAAATAAAAAACTTGGTGGCCAAAATAAAATTGTGCGACTAAGTGAGGATAGAAAATTCATTGAAGAATTAATACTACTAGATAATATAAGTTTTCAACAATAATTTATCTAGTTATTTTTTTATTTTAAATACTAAAATTCTTTTTTATCTTAGTAAAAAATTAAATTATGCATATAGCAATTGCTGGAAATATAGGTTCGGGAAAAACAACATTAACAACACTATTGTCAAAACATTTTAAGTGGAAAGCTCAATATGAAGATGTTGAAAATAACCCATATCTAAATGACTTTTATAAAGATATGCAACGATGGTCATTTAATTTACAAGTGTATTTCTTAAATAGTAGATTTAGACAAATTATTGATATTAAAGATAGTGGAGATAAATATATTCAAGATAGGACCATTTATGAAGATGCATATATATTTGCTCCCAATCTTCATTCAATGGGACTTATGAGCTCTAGAGATTTTGATAATTATAAAGAAATATTTAATCTTATGGATAGCTTTATTCAAGGTCCTGATTTACTAATTTACTTACGTGCTTCGGTGCCTAAGCTTGTTGAGCAAATTCAAAAAAGAGGAAGGGATTATGAAAATAGTATAAGACTAGATTATCTAACTAGATTAAATGAAAGATATGAAGCATGGATTGACGAATATAGTAAAGGAGAGCTTCTTATAATAGAAGTAGATGATATTGACTTCTCAGAAAATCCAAGTGAACTAAAAGAAATAATTAGTAAAGTAGAAGATAGACTAAAAAAACTTTCTAAATAATTATCTCTGACCTTTAAACTTCATAGACATTTCACCAAACTTTATCAAGCCTGAAATATTTGATGCTTCATCATTTATATCGTAATATATAACAGCATTTTCCATACCTGCAGTATTACTAACTGCATTTATTTGAGTTGAATGAACATCAATTCTAGAAACTGCAACAGTTGAATTATCAGTCGTTAATACAATATCTCCTTTTANAGACGAAATGAATTGTTCACAAGCTTGTCCACCAGATGCACATCTTAAATCAGCTGATAAAGATAGTGTTTGTAATACATTCAAATCTCCACTTTTATTAAAACCGTAATTTTCTGCTACAGCATAAATTACAACCTCTTCAATTTCAGTTTGGTTAATAATCATCTCATTTGATATTTTATTTTTATCCGTATTAATAAGATTATCACTTACATTACTTGTATCGGCTAAAGATGGAGCAATTACAAGAGCAACAACTGACATTAATTTTAATAGAATATTTAGAGAAGGGCCTGAAGTGTCTTTAAATGGATCTCCTACTGTATCCCCAACAACTGCAGCTTTATGCGCCTCAGTTCCTTTTTTACCTTGCTCTTCAATCATCTTTTTTGCATTATCCCAAGCTCCACCAGCATTAGATTGGAATATTGCCATCAATACACCAGTTGTTGTTACTCCAGCTAAAGTTCCCCCTAACATTTCTGCTCCACCAATATAACCAATTAATACTGGAACTACAATTGCTAAAAGTCCTGGTAAAACCATTTCTTTAATAGAAGCTTTTGTAGAGATATCTACGCATTTATCATATTCAGCAACACCATCAGCAGCATCAAATATTTTTCTATCTGCTGCAGTAGCTTTTGTCATATCTGAATCATATTTTCTCATTACTTCTAAAGCTGCTTTAAGAGCAGGAATATCCCTGAACTGTCTTCTAACTTCTTCAATCATAGCCATTGCTGCTCTTCCAACTGCATTCATAGATAATGCAGAGAATACAAAAGGAAGCATACCACCAATTAGTAAACCAGCCATGATAACAGGCTCAGAAACATCAATAGATTCTACTCCAGCAGTTTGCATAAAAGCAGCAAATAAAGCTAAAGCAGTTAGTGCAGCAGATGCAATTGCAAATCCTTTTCCAATAGCAGCAGTTGTGTTACCTACAGCATCTAATTTATCAGTTCTCTCTCTTACTTCTGCAGGAAGCTCAGCCATCTCAGCAATTCCACCAGCATTATCTGAAATTGGACCATAAGCATCAACTGCTAATTGTATACCTGTATTAGCTAACATTCCAACTGCAGCAATAGCAATACCATATAAGCCTGCAAAATGATTTGAAACTATAATAGCAGTAGCAATTAAGATAATTGGCATTGCTGTTGACATCATTCCAACACCTAATCCTGCAATAATTGTTGTTGCAGCACCAGTTTCTGATTGTTCAACAATTGAATTAACAGGAGGTGTTCCTGTACCAGTATAATATTCTGTAACCTTACCTACAAGAAGTCCTGCAACTAAACCGGCAATAGTAGCCCAAAAAACCCCCATTGATGTATATTGCATACCTCCACTAACCCAAGTTTCAGGAAGCATTTTATTAATAATAAAATATGAAGCAACTAACATCAATGCAGCAGAACCAAATTCACCTAGATTTAAAGCAGCATGTGGAGAACCACCATCCTTAACCTTTACAAGGAAAGTTCCAATTATTGACATAACAATTCCTACAGCAGCTAAAACAAGTGGTAAATACACAGCTCCTAAACCATCAAAACTTGCTTGAAATTCAGGAAGTGTTGAGTATACAGCTCCAAGAACCATTGTACCAATAATAGAACCAACATATGATTCAAATAAATCAGCTCCCATACCAGCTACATCTCCTACATTATCTCCTACATTATCAGCAATTGTTGCTGGATTTAATGGATGATCTTCAGGAATTCCTGCTTCTACTTTACCAACAAGATCAGCACCTACATCAGCAGCTTTTGTATAAATTCCACCCCCAACACGTGCAAAAAGAGCAATAGATGATGCTCCTAGAGAAAATCCAGATAAAACATTTAGTACCATATTTAAGTTATCAGGAAACATNCCTTGATAGAAATATAATAAAGAACTTAAGCCTAAAACACCAAGACCAACAACACCTAATCCCATAACAGCTCCTCCNGAGAAAGCAACTTCTAGTGCTTTTCCTAAAGATGTACGAGCAGCTTGAGTAGTTCTAACATTTGCTTTGGTTGCTACCTTCATGCCAATAAATCCAGCTAATGCNGAACAAATAGCACCGACAACAAATGACAAAGCCACTAATCCATGAGAAGCTACTTCATTAGATCCTTTGAAAAATAATAATATTGCTACAGCAATAACAAAAACAGATAGCACTCTATATTCNGCCTTAAGAAACGACATTGCTCCATCAGCAATATTTTTAGCTATTCTAGACATTTTTTCATNACCAGCATCTTGCTTTGAAACCCATGCGTTTTTCCAAAATACAAATACTAATGCCAAGATTCCAAAAAGAGGTAGATATGATACAATAATTTCCATTGTGTTTTATTTTTTAGTTTAATTCGGTTGCAAAAATAATATTTTTGTTTAAAGAGACTACCTAATTACTCAAAATAATTAATTACACCAATCTAGATAATCCGGTTTTTTTTGTCAAAAAAAACAATATATTTTAATGGATTTAATTAGCTTTGTCAACGTAATTTAATAAGAGAGTAAAAGATGAAAATATTAGTATGTATAAGTAGTGTTCCAGATACAACATCAAAAATTAACTTTACAGAAAACGATAGTAAATTTGATAAAAATGGAATTCAGTTTGTAATCAATCCTTATGATGAGTTTGGATTAACCAAGGCAGTAATGTTAAAAGAACAATTACAAGCAAACGTAACTGTATTGACCGTTGGTGACTCAACTGTAGAGCCAGTTATGAGAAAAGCACTAGCTATTGGAGCTGATAATGCAATCAGAATTAATCTTAATCCTAATGACAGCTATTCTACTGCAAAGGAGATTTCCAACTACATTAAAGATAATCCATTTGAACTTATAATAGCTGGTAAAGAATCTAGTGACTATAACGGAGGAGCAGTTCCTGGAATAATTGCAGATACTCTTAACATTCCATTAGTGAATGCATGTAATGGATTAAACTCGGAGGGGGATAGTGCCACAGTAATGAGAGAGATTGATGGTGGCATAGAAACACTAAAAATTAAATATCCATTTATTTTAGGAGGCCAAAAAGGGTTAGTAGAAGAAAGTGAACTAAGAATTCCTAATATGAGAGGAATCATGACTGCAAGATCAAAACCACTTGAAGTAATTGAAGCTACTGAAAATAATAATCTTACAGAATCTATATTATTTGAAAAACCTGCACTAAAAGGAGAGTGTAAAATAATATCCTCTGATAATGTGGGTGAGTTAGTAAATGAACTTCATAATGTTGCAAAAGTTATATAATAATAAAAAATAAAATATGTCAATTTTAGTATACGCAGAAAGCTGGGATGGAAAGTTTAGAAAAAGTACATTAGAAGCAGTTTCATATGCAAAAAAAACTGCAAGTGTTTACAAGACTGATGTTAAGGCTATATCATTTGGGAAAATTGAAGAAAGTGAGCTTAGCTTACTAGCTGAGTATGGGGTAAATAAAATTATATCTTATCCGGAAATTCTAAAAAATGACGGAAAATCAGTTGCTTCAAGTATTGAAAAGGAATCTGAAGGAGTTGAGATGGTTATTTTTTCTAATACATTTAATGCTAAAATGATTGCTCCTAGAATTTCGTCAAAGTTAAATGCAGGAATTATTACTAATGTTATATCGTATATTGAAGACTCATCTAACGTATGTGTAAAAAAACAATCATTTTCATCAAAAGCTATTGAAACAGTACGTTTAAAATCTAAGATAGGTGTTCTAGCTATCTCCCCGAATGCATTTGAAATAAAGAATGATAGTGTAGATTTTGAAGTTGAAATTAAAAATAAAGAGCTCGAGTCTGATGTTGAAATTATTGGTAAAGATATTAATAAAGGTAAAATTTCATTATCTGAAGCAGAAGTTGTTGTCTCTGCAGGAAGAGGCTTGAAAGCAGCTGAAAATTGGGGTATGATTGAAGAGCTTGCTGAGATTTTAGGAGCGGCAACTGCATGTTCTAAACCCGTATCAGATATTGGATGGAGACCACACTCTGAACATGTTGGCCAAACAGGTAAGGCAATAGCTCCTAATCTATATATTGCAATAGGTATTTCTGGAGCTATACAACATCTTGCAGGAGTAAATTCTTCCAAAGTAATGGTAGCAATTAATACAGACGCTGAAGCTCCTTTTTTTAAATCTGCTGACTATGGCATAGTAGGAGATGCTTTTGAGGTAGTTCCAAAATTAATTGAGGAGTTTAAAAAAATAAAAAACAACTAAAGATTTGGATTTAATTCAACTTGATATTGCCGCTATTAGACAAAGTGACTCGCAAAATAATGCCTATGTTCTTTTGCTTAATGAAACAGTAGGTAAAAGACAATTACCAATAGTAATTGGCTGGTGTGAAGCGCGTTCAATAGCTGTTGCCTTAGAAAATGAAGAGAAACCTGAAAGGCCACTTACTCATGACTTGTTTAAAACATTTGGTAAAAGCTTTGACATAACTATTAAAAAAATTGTCATACATAAACTTATTGAAGGAGTTTTTCATTCAACATTTTATTGTAAAAACATTATATCTAACGAAGAAGTTGAAATAGATGCTAGAACTTCAGATGCTATTGCAATTGCTATAAGATTTTCTTGTCCTATCTTTACTTATGAAGATATTTTATCAAGAGCTGCAATTATTGTAACTAGTAATTCAAATAAAAAAAATAAGGATTTAGATAAATCTAAAAAAGAAAAAAAAATAAGCCTATATAGTCTTAACGAACTTCAAGAATCTTTAAAAGAAGCTATTAAAATTGAGAACTATGAAAAGGCTTCAGTAATTAGAGATGAAATTAAAAGAAGAACATCATAATTAAGATGAAAAGAAAATTATTAATTCTTATTAGTTTTATTTACACACTATCAGTATCCGCAGATAATATATCTCAAAAATGGTTTTTCTCAAGTATTACCTCAAACAATACAAATAAATCTGATTTTAGCAGTAATGACTATTTATTAATTGATAGCAATAATACATTTGAATACCAAATAACATCTTTAGGAGTTTTTGCTAAAGGAAGATGGGAAAGAAAAAATAATCAAATTTCTTTTTACTATGATTTACCAAAAGATACAACTAGAGAATATCTAATATCATCAGTAAAAAACACATTAACTCTTACTGAAAACAATACAGATTACTGTTTTTCAAAAGAACCCTCCATCTCTAAGACAATGAAATCTAGTACATGGCTTAATAATTTATTTAGAGGTTTAATAGGATTAATATCTCTTGTTTTTTTCGCTTATTTATTCAGTAGAAATAGAAAAGCAATTAATTGGAATTTAGTAGTTAAAGGATTGGTTATACAATTGTTATTAGCAATTCTTATTTTAAAAGTTCCTGTCGTTCAAAACATATTTGAATGGATGAGTTCGGTCTTTGTAATTGTATTACAATTTTCTAAACAAGGTGCATTATTTTTATTTGGTGATACACTTGTTAATAGCAACCAATTTGGAGCAATATTTGCTTTTCAAATTCTACCCACTATAATTTTCTTTTCAGCATTAACAAGTCTTTTATTTTACTTTGGCGTTCTTCAGAAAATAGTATTTGCATTTGCTTATCTAATGAAAAAGACATTAAAACTTTCTGGAGCTGAAAGCCTTTCTGCCGCTGGCAATGTATTTCTTGGCCAAACTGAATCTCCTTTACTAATAAAGCCATACATTGATAAAATGACAATGTCTGAGCTGCTTTGTTTAATGTCAGGAGGAATGGCAACAATTGCCGGTGGAGTTCTAGCAGCGTACATTGGTTTTCTGGGTGGTCCAGATCCAGCTCAACAACTTTTTTTTGCTAAACATTTATTAGCAGCATCTGTAATGTCTGCCCCAGCAGCAATTGTAATAGCGAAAATATTACTTCCAGAAACTGAAAAGATAAATGAAGATATGTCTATATCAAATGCAACACTTGGCTGTAACTCTTTAGAAGCAATAAGTATTGGAACTGGACAAGGACTTAGACTAGCTATTAATGTTGGAGCTATGCTTTTAGTTTTTATAGCATTTATAACTATGGGAAACTACTTCCTGAAAGATTTTATCGGAAATATTACAGGTATTAATAGCTGGATACTTTCTTTCACAAATGGTCAATATGATGGATTGACATTGGAATTTATATTAGGTTACACGCTTGCTCCTATAACATGGTTAATGGGTGTTTGTAAAGAAGACATGATATTGGTAGGCCAACTTTTAGGAGAAAAAACAATACTTAATGAATTTGTAGCATACATTTCACTAGCTGAACTCAAAAATAGTGGTCAATTTATTGAAGAGAAATCAATTATTATTTCAACATATATTCTTTGTGGATTTGCCAACTTTGCTTCAATTGGCATACAAATTGGAGGTATTGGATCATTAGCTCCTAATAGAAAAAGCGATTTATCTAAACTGGGCATACTTGCATTAATCGCTGGTACACTAGCCTCATTATTAACAGCAGTAATGGTAGGAGCAATAATTTAAACTATGAAACAATATCTTGATTTAATGAAGCATGTGATTGATAATGGAACTGTTAAGAATGACAGAACCGGTACTGGAACAAAAAGCGTTTTTGGATATCAAATGAGATTTGATTTAGCTAATGGATTTCCTTGTGTTACAACTAAAAAACTACATCTTAAGTCAATTATACATGAACTTCTTTGGTTTTTGAAAGGAGAAACTAATATTAAATACCTTAATGAAAATGGGGTTAAAATATGGGATGAATGGGCGGATAAAAATGGAGATTTGGGGCATGTATATGGATATCAATGGAGAAGCTGGCCAACACCAGATGGAAAACATATTGATCAAATACAAAAGGTTATTGAGCAACTTAAAGTAACTCCAAATAGTAGAAGGATTATTGTAAGTGCATGGAATGTTAGTGAAATTGAATCAATGGCACTACCACCATGCCATACGTTTTTTCAATTTTATGTTGCAAATAACAAACTATCATGTCAATTATATCAAAGAAGTGCAGATATATTTTTAGGAGTTCCATTTAATATAGCATCATACGCATTACTTACAATGATGATGGCACAAGTATGTGATTTAGAATTAGGTGAGTTTGTTCATACCTTAGGAGATGCACATATCTACTCAAACCATTTTGATCAAACAAAATTACAATTAAGTAGGGAGCCTAAGATCTTACCAAAGATGATAATAAATAAAAATGTGAAAAATATATTTGATTTTACATTTGATGATTTTGATTTAACAGACTATCAATCTCATCCACATATAAAAGGGAAAGTAGCCGTTTAATATAATACTATAGAAATGAAAAAAATTGTTGTTTTGGGAGCTGGTTTAGTTGGAGGAGTGATGGCTAAAGATCTAGCTAAAAATCATAAGGTTACGACAATTGATATTTCACAAAAAAATTTAGACAAACTAGATTCAAATATTTCAAAAATATGTGCAGATATTTCAGATACTAATATTTTACATCACCATATAAAAGAATGTGATTTAGTTATTGGGGCAGTTCCAGGATTTATGGGATATAAGATGATGAAAGATGTAATTATAGCTGGTAAAAACATTGTTGATATTTCATTTTATCCGGAAGATCCTTTTGGATTAGATGAACTTGCAAAGCAGCATAATGTTATAGCAGTAATGGATTGTGGTGTAGCTCCAGGTATGGGTAATATTATTTTTGGTTATCATAATAATTCCATGCAAATATCCGACTATGAATGCTTAGTAGGCGGATTGCCAGTAAAAAGAGAATGGCCTTATGAATATCAAGCGGTATTTTCACCAATTGATGTTATTGAAGAATACATTAGACCAGCAAGGTTTGTACAAAACAAACAACTAATTATAAAAGAAGCTCTTTCGGAAACTGAATTAATAGAATTTGATGAAATAGGAACACTAGAAAGTTGGAATTCTGATGGTCTAAGAAGCTTAATTAAAACGATGAATCACGTACCAAATATGATTGAAAAAACACTTAGATATCCTGGATGTGTTGAATATTTAAAAGTTTTAAGAGCTTCCGGATTCTTCTCATACGAACCTATTGATATTAATGGAACCGCAATACGACCTATAGATCTAACATCAAAACTACTTTTCCCAAAATGGGAAATGAAAGAAGGTGATAAAGATTTTACTATAATGAGAATAATAATGAAAGGACAAGAAGAAGGAAAAAAAATTACTTATCGATATGATCTACTAGACAGATATGAAGATAATACAATTTCAATGGCTCGAACAACTGGATTTACATGTACAGCTGTTGCCAACTTAGTTCTAGACAAAAAATATANNAGAACTGGAATTTCGCCACCAGAATATTTAGGAAGTAATTTTGAAGATATAAGAGATTACCTAAAAGCAAGGAATGTGTTTTATAATGTTACAAAATCATAATGATAAGATCAATTATTGTCGCAGCTTCAACAAATAATGTCATTGGAAAGAATAATGATCTAATTTGGAGNCTTCCAGTAGATATGAAGTTTTTTAAAGATAAGACAGTTAACCATCATATTATAATGGGTCGGAAAAACTTTGAATCTATTCCTCATAAATATAGACCTTTACCAAATAGAGAAAATATTATTATAACTAGAAAGAATGATTATATTGCTCCAAATTGTATTATTAAAAATAATATTAGGGATGCTTTAATTGCAGCATCTAATCATAATGAAGACGAAGTTTTTATTATAGGTGGGGGTGAAATATACAAACTAGCTTTAGAAGAGAATCTGGTTGACAGAATTTATCTTACAAGGATTCATCATATATTTGATGGAGATACTTTTTTTCCAGATCTTTCTGAGGAATGGAAAGAAACTAATAGAGAAGATTATTTTAAAGATGAAAGACATAAATACGATTTTACTTTTTATACATATGAAAAGCAATCTTAAAAAAATATTCATATGAAAACAAAGATTTTAATACTAACGCTAATTATCACATCAATAATTTCTTGTAAGGATGATAATGTAGTTGAGAATTTAGAACAACAAAACCTGCAATCGAGCAGTGATTATTTATTAATTGAAAAAANATTAATAGATATTCAGAGAATAGTAGAGCATAGCTTAATATCAAATGGAATCATAAAAAATTGCATTACATATACATTAAAAAATAATGATCCTTTAAATACTGATACACTAATTACGGATTTCGGAGATGTTAATTGTTTGCACCTAGGGCAGTTAAACAGAGGAAAAATAGTTACAATATATAGTGATTATATTCATGATTCATCAGCAATTATTAATAATACATTTGATAATTTCTATTTAAACAANAATTTGATACAAGGAAATATTGTATTAGAAAATTTAGGTGTAAATATTAATCAAGATTACACATACAATCTAGAAATTAATAATCTAAGTGTAACTACTCATAATGGTATCATTAATTTAAATGCTAATTATATAAAAACCTTAATAGATGGGGCATCAACTAAATATAAATATTTAGATGATATTTATTTAATTATAGGATCTGGAGAGGGAAATGCAGTGAATAATAATAATTTTAATATACAAATCACTGATTCTCTAACTATTAATAATGCTTGTTTTGAATCAGGCAAATGCGTTATTATTGAAGGAAAATCTACAATATCAACAGACATATATCAAGATAGAGAATTAGATTATGGAAATAATTTATGTGACTGTAAGGTAAATATTGAAATTAACAACGAGCCATACTTAATTGTTATAGACTAAGCAACTTTTAATTTCTTTAATATTAATTTGCTAAGTTTTTTAGTTACATAGCTACTTGATATCACTAAATCCTTCTTGTTTTTTTCAGATGGGAATTCATACATTGCATCTAACATAACAGATTCACAAATTGACCTAAGCCCTCTAGCTCCAAGTTCAAATTCTAATGCTTTATCGACAATAATTTCAATTGCTTTTTTATCAAATTTTAACTTAACACCATCTATCTCAAAAAGCTTGATATACTGTTTAGTAATAGCATTCTTTGGTTCAGTTAAAATAAGTAGTAATGCATTTCTATCAAGAGGTTCTAAATAGGTAACAATAGGCATTCTACCAATTAATTCCGGAATTAAACCAAAAGATTTAAGATCTTGAGGAGAAATGTATTGAAGTAAGTTAGCTCCATCAAGCTGATTTTCTTTATCAGTTTTAAAACCAATAGATCGGGTATTTAGTCGTGTGGCAATATGCTTTTCTACACCATCAAAAGCTCCACCACTTATAAAAAGTATATCTTTTGTATCTAAAGCTATCATTTTTTGATCAGGATGCTTTCTTCCACCTTGGGGAGGAACATTAACAATTGTTCCTTCAAGAAGTTTCAACATAGCTTGCTGAACCCCCTCACCACTTACATCTCTTGTAATAGATGGATTATCACTTTTTCTAGCAATTTTATCAATTTCATCAATAAATACAATACCAATTTTTGCTTTTTCAACATCGTAATCAGCAGCCTGTAAAAGTCTAGATAGAATACTTTCAACATCTTCTCCAACATAACCTGCTTCAGTAAGGACTGTTGCGTCAGCGATACAAAACGGGACATTTAATAATTTTGCAATAGACCTTGCAAGTAAAGTTTTTCCTGTTCCTGTTCTTCCAACCATTATGATATTTGATTTTTCAATCTCGATATCATCATCCGTTGTGTTTACTTGTGAAATTCTTTTATAATGATTATAAACAGCAACAGACATTACTTTTTTAGCAAAGTCTTGTCCAATAACAAAATCATCAAGATGAGATTTTATTTCCTTAGGTTTTAATAATTTAAAATCATTTTTTTCTACATTACTAGATTTTGAATCTTCTTCAACAATATTAAAAGCTTGTTCTATACATGAATTACATATATGAGCATTCGCTCCAGCAATAAGTATTTCTGTATCCTCTTTTTTTCTACTGCAAAAAGAACATTGTATCTGTATATTTTCTGACATTATTTCTTCTCTAGAATCTCATCTATCATTCCGTATTCCTTAGCTTCCTTAGAGGTCATCCAGTAATCTCTATCACTATCTTTCCAGACCTCATCAAAAGATTTTCCAGAATGTTCAGATATAATTTGATACAACTCATTCTTTAACTTTTTAATTTCATTAGCTGTAATCTCAATATCAGATGCCTGTCCATGAGCACCTCCTAATGGTTGGTGAATCATAACTCTTGAATGTTTAAGAGCTGTACGTTTTCCTTTCGCTCCAGCGCATAACAATACAGCACCCATTGACGCAGCCATACCTGTACAAATAGTTGAAACATCTGGAGTTATATACTGCATTGTATCATAAATACCTAAACCTGCATATACACCTCCACCTGGAGAATTTAAATAAATTAAAATATCTTTTTTTGCATCTACAGATTCTAAAAATAACAACTGAGCTTGAATAATATTTGCTACATAATCATTAATTGGAACNCCTAAAAAAATTATCCTATCCATCATTAGTCTAGAAAATACATCCATACTAGCAACATTCATTTGTCGTTCCTCGATAATTGTAGGAGATATATAATTACCATGAATTGAAGTAAATTGATCTAAATGAAGACTATTTATGCCTCTATGCTTAGTAGCATACTTTTTAAATTCTTTTCCGTAATCCATAATTTATAATTTATTTTTCTGTTGCTAATTTAACAAAATCATCGTAAGAAATTGATTTCTCATTCAGCTTGAAAGATTTTTTGTAAATAGAAAGGGTCTTTTCATCAAATAATTGCTCAGAAATCTTTTTTCTTTCATCTTCGTTTTTCAATATATTTTCAGCAATATCTAAAATCTGTTTCTCATCACTAGATACTTGTCCATACTGCATCATTTGTTTTGCCACAAGTTCTTTTGTAAAACTTAATAGATCTTCATTGTTAACTTTCACTTCATTATTTTCTAAAATTTTATTTTCAAGCAATTGCCATTTTAAACTTTTAGAATACATATGGTAATCACTCTCAACCTGCTCAAGTGTAAGGGGTTTTTCTGAAGTCTGAACTAACCAACGCTTTAAAAACTCATCAGGCATTTCTAACTTAACCTTCTTAACTAAATATAATACAACATCATTTTTCAACATCCTATCACTCTCTACTACAAAAGATTTTTCAGCCTCTTCAGTTACTTTTTGTTTAAATTCTTTAATATTAGTAACGCTCCCATCAGAGTATACTTTATCGAAAAGCTCTTTNTTAAATTCAGNAGGAGCTAGTCTATTAATTTGTTTAACAGTAAACCTAAAAGAATCTGATGTTAGTGCATGTAATTGATCATGAGTTATTTTTAACATTGCTGAAAGATCTGAATGATTTTGAAAAACTGACATAACATTTAAAGTTAATTGATCTCCTGACTTTAGACCAATAAACTTTTTCTTAACCTTTTTGTCTTCAATAACATCCATAGAAACAGTAGCTTCGTTAGAAATTCCGTTAATCATAACCTCTCCATTAACATCAAGTTGATTTATAGAGCAAAAAACTAAATCTCCATCAATCGATTTGTTAGGGTTACTCATTTTTCCATATCTTTTTGCTATATCATTACAATAGCCATCCACTAATTTTGTGTCAGCTTTAATGCTGTAATACGTTAATTTATCCTTGCTTGAGATTTTTACATCAAATTCAGGAGCAAGACCAATCTCGTATTCAAATACAAAATCAACATTATTAACCCAATCAATTTCAACACTAGATTTTGGAAGAGGGCTACCAAGAACTCGGATTTTATTGTCTGTAATATGCTTATATAGGTTGTCTTGTAACATTTTATTTACCTCATCAACAACAATAGAGGTTTTATATTGTTTTTCAATAATTGACATAGGAGTTTTTCCTTTTCTAAAGCCAGGAACAACNGCATCTTTTCTGTATTTTTTTAACACATTTGTTACGCTTTCAATGTAATCACTTTCAGAAACCTCTACAGTTAATGTAGAAATCATTTTTTTTACCTTGCTTTGTGTAATTTTCATTTTCTATTTTTAAATGGATGGCAAAAATACATTTATTTCTGTGATTGGTGAAAAAAACACTAATAGTAAAACATAAAAAAACCCCTTTTTAAAAAGAGGTTTTTTTGTGCGGGTAAAGGGAGTCGAACCCCCACGCCTTGCGGCACTAGATCCTAAGTCTAGCGCGTCTACCAATTCCGCCATACCCGCAAAAGGGTTGCAAAGATATTATTTTTTAACATTTAATCATAAAAGGCTCTCCAAAGATTATTTATTTGAGTTTTTAATTATTTTTGTTACTTAAATAAAATAAAACAAGAATGAGTTTAACAATAAAAGGAAAATTAAGCAGAAAATTAAGTGTAGAAAGTGGAACTTCAAAAGCAGGAAAGGAATGGAAAAAACAATCATTTGTAGTTGATACTGGCGCACAATATAATCCTGAAGTATGTTTTCAACTTTTTGGTGAAGATAAAATTCAAATGCTTTCAAGTCACAATGAAGGTGATCAAGTAGAGGTTTCATTTAATCTATCTTCTAATGAGTATAATGGAAAATATTACAGTAATATTGATGCCTGGAGGATCGAGAGTTTAGCGGCGGCAAGTCCAAATACAACAGAACCAGATATCCCTTCATTTGACGAAGGTGCAAATTCAGATGATGATCTGCCTTTTTAAAAATGTCATTTTCTGATAAGTTAGGAAATACAATTAAAAACTTTTTACCTGCACCTTTTACAATTGCAGTCTTACTATCTCTAGTAACTTTTCTACTAGCCTTTTTTATATCTGATAAAACAAGTGAGGATTCTCGCGTATTTGAAATTTTATCATATTGGGAAAAAGGACTTTGGGATAGTAAAATGACTGTATTTGCAATGCAAATGATGCTAATGCTTGTTCTTGGACATAGCCTAGCTTTAACTAAACCAATAAATAAATTAATAAACAAAGCAACCTACTTTTGTAGTAATTCCGCAAGAGCAGCAGCAATTATTACATTTTCAACACTCATCGTATCTCTTTTTAATTGGGGATTAGGATTAATCTTTGGCGCTATTTTTGCTAGAAAAGTTGGAGAATATGCAAGCAAAAATAATATTAAAATAAACTATCCATTAATTGGGGCGGCAGGCTATTCTGGTATGATGATTTGGCATGGTGGAGTTTCAGGCTCAGCTCCACTTAAAATTGCTGAGGAAGGTCATTTTTTGCAAGAAAAAATAGGAATTATATCTCAATCTCAAACAGTATTCTCACTAATGAATATTTATATCACTATTACTCTTCTTATAATACTACCAATAATAATGTATTTAATAGGACAAAAAAGCAAATCTTCAATAATTAGCCTAGTTGAAGAAGAATCAAGTAAACCTTTAAAAATAACTGGAGCAGAAAATCTTGATCACTCTAATATAATTGCATATTTATTTGGAGGAATAATTTTAATCTTTTCAATTTACAAAGCATTAATACTACCTGATATAATTTCCTTAAAATTTATTACCCCTAATTTTATTAATCTTTTACTGCTAGCCATGTGTATAATCATGCATCAAAATTTCTATAACTTCTTAATGGCTATTGACAAAGCTATAAGAGGTGCATCAGGAATTCTCATACAATTTCCTTTATATTTTGGAATTATGGGTATTATGAAATATTCAGGAATGATAGAAATCATGTCAGATTTTTTTATTGAAATTTCCACTAAACAAACATTTCCTATTCTAACATTTTTAAGTGCTGGAATAGTAAATATTTTTGTTCCAAGCGGTGGAGGGCAATGGGCCGTACAAGGACCAATAATAGTAGAATCAGCGATAAAAATTGGAGTCTCTATACCAAAAGCTATAATGTCTTTAGCTTATGGTGATCAAATAACTAANATGCTTCAGCCATTTTGGGCACTACCTCTTCTTGGAATAACAGGTTTAAAAGCAAAAGAAATATTTCCTTATACATTAATANTTATGCTAGTTGGAAGCTGTATTTTTATTATGGGATTATTAATTTTCTAATTAATCTCTAACATCAAACGCATCTCTTANACCATTGCCCAATATCATAAAAGAAAGNACAAGACTCATAATTGCTAAACCTGGAATAATTGCTAGATAGGCTTTATCCATTACAATGTATGCATAATGATCTTTAATAATCCCTCCCCATGAGGGCATTGGGGGTTGAACACCAATTCCTAAAAAAGATAGTCCTGCTTCAATTAAAATTGCAGAAGCAAAATTAGCTGCAGAAATTACAATTACAGGTCCAATAACATTNGGAAGAATATGTTTAATAATAATTCTCCAGGCTGGATATGCAAGTACTTTACTGGCGTCAATAAACTCCAATTCTCTAATTGCTAAAACTTGACCTCTAACAATTCTCGCTACTTCTACCCACATTGTTAAACCAACAGCTATAAAAACTTGCCAAAAACCTTTTCCTAAAGCTAATGATATTGCTATCACCATTAATAATGTTGGTATGGACCAAATTACATTAACAAACCACATTATTATATCATCAACTCTCCCTCTATAAAAACCAGCTAATAAACCTAATGTTATACCAATTAATAATGATATAAAAACAGCAATTAATCCAACGGCAAGTGAAATTCTAACGCCATATATAATTCTACTTAAAAGATCTCTTCCAAACCTATCTGTTCCAAACCAAAAAGTCTGATTAATAATCTCGTATTTACCTTCAAAGTTAGACTTCATATACGAGCCTAATACAGTATAATTAATCCCATCAGAATATTTTTCATACGATTGAATNGGNATTTTTTNAAATATNNNTTTTTTTCCTTTGAAAAAATATTCAAAAAAACTCTCCGAGTTATTAATCTGACTAGGAATCTGTAAAAAAGTAACCTCTGAAAAAGGAGGAAGGGTAGTTAATTCAAGATGCATTTGATTAGCAAAAGGAGTTTTGTCTGGTATGAATAAATAAGAGAAGAAAGACATAAAAACACATAAAAATATAAATACTAAAGAAAATAAAGAAGATTTATTTTTTATTAGTTTAAGCCAAGCAATATTATTTAATGAATTACTCATTACTATTTATTTTGGATTCTACCTTTCCAATTAAATGACATGAAACTTGAAAGCAATGTAATAAAAGTTACATAAAACGAATATATTATTTGCAATGGAAAAACCCATTTAATTAAATCTAATCTTTTAAAAAAAACTAAGATAGATTTTAAAAATATAATATCTAAAACAAACTTTATCAAAATAAAAAAGATAAAAATATTTATAAAAGCATTATCATAGAAAGATGAAAACAAGAGGAATATTAATAATGAATTAACAAAAAAAACAAGTATTGATGTATAAATAGTATAAGCATCTTTATAAGATGATGATTTTGAAACCCATCGTATTCTCTGATTAATAAATTTCCTAAAAGTTGAAATAGAATCAGTCATTACTATTGCTTCAAACTTTTTAATAAAAAGTATAGAACCAGGATAAACCTTCTTTACCATATGTAGTAAAAAAACATCATCTCCAGAAGCAATATCATTATCATGATAATTATTAACCTCTAAAAATACTTTTCTTCTATATGCCAAATTAGCTCCATTACAAAAAATAGGTTTATTTAATCCTATTGCTGCAGCTCCAGAAGCAATTAATGAAAGAAACTCAAGAGTTTGAATTTGATTAAAGAAAGTTGACTGATGATTAAAAGATACTGGACCTGATGCTAAATTAATTTTATCATTTATAAAGCATGATGTCATACTCTTAATCCATTCGGGAGTAAAAAGACAATCAGCATCTGAGGTTAAAATTACTTCACTATTAGAAAAATTAATAGCTTTTGAAAGAGCTTTTTTCTTACCATATTCATTTACGTCCATATCAAGTAGTTGTAAATCGGGCCAATTTAATTTTTCATTACATAACAACTCCCAACTATTATCATCAGAATGATCATTTACAATAATTACATCATAAGAGTCCTTATTATAATTTTGAGTTCTAAGACTTTTAACTAATTTTTTAATATTAGCACCTTCATTGCGAATAGAGATAATCACACTAACTTTTATATTTACATCATTAGAATCATTTTTGATTCTATTCCATCCAATAATAAAACCAGTAATCATAATACAATACAAAAACAATATTATAACAATAATAAAAAACACTATTTCTTAAAAAAGTTAAGATTAAATATAAATAAAGAGCCAATAATTGCTGGGATTATTAAATTAATAATCCATAAAACAACTGTTGAAGATAAAATACCAATAATATTATTTGAAAAAATACCAAGTACTAATAAAGCAATAGATCCTCTAATACCAATTTCAGTAAGTGCTATGGTTGGTGTTAAAGTCATAAAAAGAAAAATTAACATAATAGAAAGCAGAGATGTGTAATAATTAATATTAACATCAAAAACATTAAGTAAAATTAAAAACTGTAATGAAAAGACAAAATATCTTAAAATAGATAATAAAAAAACAAAAGATAATTCTTTGTTTGAAAATTTAGAAAGAACACTTGTATATTTTTTTAAAAATGAAAAATATTTAAATCGATCAAAAAAATCTGCAAAAATTGATACTTTAAAAAATAAAAGAATCAGTAATACATTTATAAGAAAAATTAAAAGTAAAATATAATTAGAGATTTCAAAATCTAAAGAAAAAAAATCCTTACTATTAATAGATTCATGTAATAATAAAAAAGCTAATGAGCCAAATATCAATGTTGTTAAAAGCTGTGCCATACTTCCTAAAACTGTAATTACAACAGCTTGGATTCTATTACAGCTTTCTAAACAAAAAACTCTACCGCCGTATTCTCCAATTCTATTTGGAGTAAAAGATGAAACAGTAATTCCTGAAAAAATAGCTCGTAAAGAAGTTAAAATTGAGATTTTTTCTAATTTACCAATCATAAATCTCCATTTATAAGACTCAATAAACCAGTTTAAAAACATCATACAAAAAACACCAAATATTGTAAGATACTTACCCTGAATATTTAAAAAAATAGAAGAAAAATCAAGGCTTTTGGAGTTAATTTGTTCTATTAATTGATGATAAATAAAAAAAACAGAGAGAAAAACAATTACTATTTTAATTAAAAAGCTCAGTGTTTTTTTAAATGGCATTGATTAAATTTGTATACAATAATACAAGAATCCAATTGATTAACGATAAAATAATATTAGGAATAGACCCCGGAACTATAATAATGGGTTACGGACTAATTCGAGTAAAAGGAAACAAAGCTGAATTAATCAACATGGGAGTACTTCACCTTTCAAAGCTTAATTCTCATGAGCTAAAACTGAAGAAAATATTTGAAAGAACACTGCAACTAGTTGAAGAGTATAAGCCCGATGAATTTGCTGTTGAAGCTCCTTTTTTTGGAAAAAATGTTCAATCAATGTTAAAACTCGGCAGAGCACAAGGAGTTGCAATGGCAGCAGCATTATACAGAGATGTTCCAATTTTTGAATATACTCCTAAAAAAATAAAAATGTCAATTACTGGAAGTGGAAATGCTAGCAAAGAACAGGTTGCTTCAATGCTACAATCATTATTAAAAATTGAAAAACTACCTAAACATCTAGATGCAACAGATGGACTTGCTGCCGCAATGTGTCACCATTTTCAAAGAAATACAGCTTCATCATCAAAAAACTATTCAGGATGGAAATCCTTTATTACAGATAATCCTAAAAAAGTTAAATAGCAGAAGTAATAAGATGTGCTGTTTTTTTCATTTCTATATTAGAAAAAGAAAGTTTTGGATGTTCAAAATTAACATCTGTAATATTATTAATAGGAATTAAATGAATATGTGCATGAGGAACTTCTAAACCAATAACAACAACAGCAACTCTTTTACATTTTATAACCTTCTTCATGGCTTTAGCAATAATATGAGCAAAGTCCCAAAGCTCTAAATACTCCGGAGAATTAATGTCAAAAATATAATCAGTTTGCTTCTTAGGAACAACTAAGGTGTGACCATATTTTAATGGAAATGCATCTAGAAAAGCCAAGCACTTCTCATTTTCATAAATTTTAAATGATGGTATTTCATCATTAACAATTTTAGTAAAAATACTAGTCATCTTTAAAAACTAATATTTATAATTTCAAATTTAAGTGTTCCATTAGGGACCACAATATCTGTAATATCACCAACTTTTTTACCAATTAATCCCTTTCCTATTGGAGAACTAGCAGAAATCTTTTTTTGAGAAAGATCAGCTTCAGATTCTGATACAATTGTATACGTCATCTCATTATTATTAGCAATATTTTTTATTGTGACTTTAGAAAGTAATGACACATTATTATTGTTTAATTTACTTTCATCAATAACTCTAGAGTTACTTAGATCAATTTCAAGTTTTGAAATTCTAGACTCTAATAAACCTTGAGCCTCTTTTGCTGCATCATATTCAGCATTTTCTGACAAATCTCCCTTATCTCTTGCTTCTGCAATTTGGTTTATTATGCTAGGGCGCTCAATGGTTTTTAAGCTATGTAATTCTTCCTTTAAATTATCGTAACCCTCTTTGGAAAGATATATTATATCACTCATATATATTTATTTAAACTATAAATGTAAATAGACAATAACTGAATCTATTGCTTCAAAGTACTAAAGATTTATTCGAGCGCCTATAGCATGTGAACCTTGAAAAGGATCGGTATGTCTATATGAATAATCTAATCCAAAAGTACTTCCATTTCCCATAGGTAATTCTACTGTAAAACCAGCTGAAGGACCTCTTAAAGCAGTTGTTCTTGTCTCATCATCATTAATACCATCCTCATAAGTATAACCTGCACGAACCATAAAGTATTCTTTATAAGAATATTCTGCACCCAATCTATACTGATCCTTTTGGAAAGAATTAGAAGTAAAAGCACCTGCACCTGTTAAACGATGAACATCAATATTAAAATCGTAAGAAAGACCAATATTTAATAACGCTGGTAATTCAAATTCTGAAGACCTCTGCTCAACTGTCATTTCATAATCAGGATTTAAATAATTTCTAAATGAGATTCCATCACCAGCAAAAGACATTCTAGGACCAACATTTTTTAGTGATATACCAAATTTTAAATTATCCTTAGCACCTGTAACATATTGAATACCTGCATCTAATGCAATACCATTTGCACCCACATTTGAAATTTGCTCTGAGATCATCTTAACTGTCATACCACCGTAAATACTATTTGAAAATATCTTAGCATATGAAAGAGCTATGTTCATATATTTTGGAGAAAAAGTTCCAATACCACCATCAGGTAGATCAACAGTAGTAATTTCGATATCACCAAAATTCATATTCATAACAGCAAAACCAAGAACTCCTGATTCACCCATTTTTTGAGAGAAGCCAAATGTACTTATACTGCTTACAGATGAATTTGCATCAAACATTTTACTACCATACTGTAACCAAGATGTTTGAGTAAATATTAGTTCTGTTTTCTTTGTAAAAGCTAAACCAGCTACATTAGAATACATTCCTTCTAATCCTCGAACACCAGCAATATTTGCATCAGCCCATCCAGAAGATCTTGCAAAAGGGTTGATTAATAATTCTGATGCTCCTGCCTGACCAGCTCTTTGCTCATTTCCAGCAAAAGTAGTTGCACTATAAAAGCATAATACTATAATTAAAAGTGCTTTTATTAATTTACTAATTTCTTTCATATTCTTAATATTTATATTCTCTATTATTATAATTAGAATGTATCTAAATCTATTGGTCTTAAAGTTCCAAACCATTTAATTACTTTTTCTTTCTTCTCACCATTTATTTCAGTTGCAACATGAATTATATATAAACCACTAGCAATAGGAATTCCATAATCATTCTTTAAATCCCAGTCGATACTAGTCATTGCATCATCTTTTTTAAGTTTTTTTATCAATGTTCCACTTACAGTATAAATTGAAATAGTTGCAATTTGAGGAAGGTTAGTAATCTTAATTCTATTGTCTAATTGGTTATTTTCATATTCAGAATAACCATAATATGGATTAGGTACAACATTGATTAGCTCCATAGCATCTTTAGCAACATTACCATCTCCTTTTGTAGCTACTATATCACTTGTGTTAAATTGATATGTAGGGTTAAATGAATTTTCTGGTGAATAAAGAACTACACGTGCTTTAGTACTTCCAGTAAATGAAGTAGCTGTAGCTTGAAAAACATCACCAGGGGAATAAGTAGTTCCATCATGAGTAATTGTTTTTCCTCCCCAAGTTGTAGCAGAATTCTCATACGCAACAACATAGTTTTCTCCAATAACCAAAGCATCGTTTTTAGTTAAAATATTCAATGAATTAACTGTTTCGTATTGCTTATATGGCTTAGTTACTCGAAGTTTAACTCTAGCNTCATTAGTTAATAATGATCTTCCTGGAGCTAATAAAGGAACACCTACCCAGGATGTGTTTTTAAATACTTTCCATTTACCTACACCACTAATATCATCCTTAAGCTGATTATATATCCAAGCACCTTCATCATAATTTGGACTATCATCAACTTCATCAAAATCACCATTGATATAATCTTCTGTTCCTTTTACCCATGATTTCCCATTAATAACATAAACAAAATGCTTCCCTCCTAATAAATAATTTCCTCCAGATATTGTTTGAGTTGTATTATCATAACTAGGGAATTGTTCTGTCACAATATTTGAAGTTGGGTTCCACTTCATATCATTTCCATTATCACTAGTTAACCAAGAGTCCTCAGCAAATATAATATTTAACCTCTCTCCTGTTTCAACATCTATAGCGTAGCCAGGAAACCATCCCATTCCATTAGTGCCATCTCCAATATCAGCACCAGTTTTATCAACAGAAGGGCTTTCTCTTAATCCCATTTTTAAAGCACCACCAATAGCAAGATCTGGATTCTCTTGCGCTTCAACAATTACTGCTTTTGTCCATTTTGTTTGATCATTAGTAAAGACAATATCTACAGAGTTTATATTCTCCATTTTTACCTGGTTAGTAATATTACTATTTAAACCAGGACCATCTTCAAAATATGACACAAAATTATAAGGAGCCCATGTTCCTCCAGTTACATCAACAGTGATCTCTCCAATACCAAAAGGTAAATTAGAAAATGTTGTTGTAATAGTTTGTTCAATTGCACTTTCAAAAATACTAGAAGGATCATCTGCCTGGTTGTAATCACTAAACTGCGAATTATTATCATCAGTATAATTTCCAGATCTTATCCAATTTAATCCCCAAAAGCTTAAAAAACCACTCTCATCATCACGGTCAGGCACACCACTTAACCATCTATCATTAATATTATCAAATTCAATTGATGAAGATATTAGACCGTTATTATCAATATTTGTAGGATCAGCACCTGGATTTGATGATTGTTTGACTTTAACATTTAAACCAAGACTTGAAATATATTGTTCTGTTCCAACAATAATGGATTGATTTGATGAGCCTAATACTGAACCATCTTGTTGGTTTGTTAACTCCCAACTATTATAAGAAATAATAGAACTACCATTAAATTCCGGGTTAAATAGCTTAAAAGTATAATCTCCTTCAGGAATTTTAACAGGATCAACAACAGTAATATTTACAGGACCATTACCAGCAACATACTTAGGATTATAAATTCTATGGTCATCACTACTTAAAATTTCATTAACACTTTCCTCAGTTAATTCTAAAGCATTTCCTCCATTTCCTGTTCCCTCAATTCTTGTAATTGAGACACCATCTCCATATGAAGCATTAAGTGTTGTTCCTCCCTCATCAGGTTCTGTAAAATGTGGTATTGCACTATAAACTTTTATATTTCTTCTCCCACCAATATAAGGTTGATTTCTACCATCATAATCAGAAGCATTAACATTATATGGATCTGCATTTTCTTCCGCTCTATTAAATCCATAAGCCAAAGACATAAAGTAATATGTTTTATGATTTACCAATCGAGTATTTCCTAACGCAAATTTATCATCAGTAATTTGAAATGAATATTCTGTTCCTTGATCAATAGAACCTATCACCCCATCACTTAATACCGAAGAAACTTCTTCAATTGGTGTATAAACGCCTAGTAGAGGATCTAAATATTGATTTACAATTCCTGTTACAGTATCATTAACATCAGATCTAAACACTAATCTAGCTAAGTCTGGATCATCCAAGTCAGTAACAGATACAGTATTATTTTTAAGTTGATATACTAAATAACCTTGAAAAGTATATGCAGAATCGGTAAGTAAGTTAGATGGTTTAGTAATGTATGGGTCTTTCTCTCTATAATTTTCATCTATATTATTAGAAGTAGGACCATTTGATAAAGTAAAAATAAGTTCCTTATTTAGCTCTCTGATTTCTACATCTGGTGCATCAGGTCCATTTAAGATATTGAAATTATTATCAAATAATGCTTGAGCCTCTCTATCATAAATCTTAACAAGTGCAATAGATGCTGTTTGTCCTCCAGATTTTGCTCTAGCCCAAACTACACCAGTTGTAATTTCATTTACTGCTCCTGGCTGTAATGTAAACGGCCCGCAGATTGTAAAAATCTTCTATCAGCAGGTATATTACCTGCTGTTTGCTCTGTCCATTCTAGACCAGCAAATGCATCATCAGATGTTCCAGGAAACATAAAGTCACATTCGTCTACAGTAGAACCTTGTCCAGAACCATGACCATCACCTCCATAGGTCATAGGAATATTGTCTTTCCAAATACCTCTTAGATAATTATAAAAATGTGTTCCTTCAGAAGGATTACCAATAACTGTAAAATCATTATTGTAATAAACAAATTTAGACATGATAATTTGTTCATTTGCTTCGTCAATTGTTCCATCTCTATCATTATCAACA
>JGI24540J26637_10000028_pt1 | contig 46680 bp, 39 predicted proteins | sample NorSeaMetagenome_FD_26637 | JGI IMG/M metagenome (IMG submission 26637)
TTATATTTAGACTAAAAGATGAAAATTATAATAATTATATTAATTACCTTTTTTACTTCTAATAACTTATTTGGTCAGGTTACTTATGGTAAAGAGATAAAAGCTAAATATTCAACATTTTCTACTTGGAGTTATTCCCAAGAGGAGTACATCGAAGATGAAGAAATTAGTGGTTGGATGGAAACAAGTATTTTGCCTCAAAAAGATTATTATATTGTTAATTTTTCAGAAAATGAATCTAAAATTTGGTGGGAACATTCATCCAAAAGTGATGAAATAGATGAAACTGATATTTATATAACTGAGGATAAGAGAAAAGTAGTTTTTAATTATGAATTTCAAATAATTTATTTTTTCTATAATTTTAATGAAACTTATAATAGATATGAAGATTTAATGGAGATTTCAAAGCTTGAAGTTCGTTAATTTATTTCGTTTAATTAGAATAACTGTAAAAACTGATCCAGTTGCAATTAGAATAAATGATATAATCTCTGCTTGAGTAATTCCCCCTAATATATTATACTCAGTATTTACTCTAATTTTTTCAATAAAGAATCTTTCTATGCCATTCATTATTAAGTAAAAACAAAATAATAAACCACTAATTTTTATTTTCTTTCTAATCACCCATAAAATCACAAATAGAATTAAACACATGATTACTTCATATAAAGCTGTCGGCCATACTGGCTGAGGAAGTACGGAGCAGAATCTTCCTGTACAACCTTCAATATAAACACCTGCATTTATAACATTATTTGGGAAGTCATAGCTCCAAACCCAATCAGGAAAAAATGATAGCCACCCAGGCTTTGGACTTAAATTTGTTATTCCCCAATCACCATCACCTGACATCTGACATCCTATTCTTCCAATCCCATATGCAAGCATCAGGGCAGGAGCTGTACTGTCAATTAAATGTAGTGTGTTAATTTTATATTTTTTACAGTATAAAATAACAGATATTGCCCCACAAATAAGTCCACCATAAAATGTTAAACCACTAAATGAAATTAATTGTCCTATGGGGTCTGCTAAAAAATCATTTATGTTTTCTAGATTATGAAAGATTTTTGCTCCAACTATTCCAGAAATAGCAGCAATTATAGTAATGTTACCAACTAGTTCATATGCATGTATTTCTTTTGTAATAAGTTTTGGCACGCTTAATGCTATTTTTTTATTTTCCTTATGTTTTGTGTAAAAAGAAACAAGTGCAATTATAATTCCTCCTAATATATTACCTCTTAAAGATAAAATAAACCCTTGAGGGTCACTAACTAAATCTCCATAATTAAATATGGCTTCAAAGAGTTTAAAACCAATAAAAAAACCAAAAAATAGTGAAGAAGCTATTTCAAGATAATTTAGTTTTTCACCAATTAACTTTTTAACTTTTATGATACTTACTAAACCTTCATTTTCTTTTCTTTGAAGTTCAATCTTTATAACAAATGATGCTGCAAGAAATGCAATAGCTACCCAAAAACCAAATGTTTGTATTGGAAGAGGAATGTATATTCCAAAAACATCTTCAATTAAATGACTTATAGTTGGGTACATAGTTTTATTTTTTTTACAATAATACTTATTTATTATATATGATTATGATTTTTTAAACTAACTAAATAATATTTAAAATATAATTATTTTACTATACAAAATAGAAAACTGATATAGTTTTAAAATATTAAACTTAATTTTAGTTATCTATATTATTGTAATTTTGTTTGATGAGAATTTGTTTTTTTTATTTCTTAATTACTTGTTTTATTTCTTGTCATAATAAAAATGATCTTGATCATTTAGCTATTTTTAAGTATAACGAATCCTCAGGTATTAATTCTTTAGACCCAGCATTTGCAAAAGATTTGGCCTCGGTTTGGGCTACATCACAAATTTTTAATGGTTTAGTTCAATTAGATACAAACCTTAACGTAACTCCCTCAATAGCTAAAAGTTGGTCTATTTCACCTAATTCTTTGGAGTATACTTTTTCTTTAAGAAATGATGTGTATTTTCATGATCATTTTTTATTTAAAGATCTCCATAATAGGAGAGTAACAGCATTTGATTTTGAATACTCTTTCTCTAGACTATTAGATGATGATATTATCTCACCAGGAAGATGGGTTATGACCAATGTGTCTGAATTTTATGCTGTAAATGATTCTATTTTTGTTATAAAACTTTTAAATTCTTTTCCAGCNTTTTTAGGTGTTCTCTCTATGCAATATTGCTCTGTTGTGCCTAAAATAATTGTTGAAGAAATTGATTTTCATTCTAATCCTATTGGAACTGGCCCTTTTAAATTTCAAAAGTGGAAAAAAAATGAAAAATTAGTTCTAAGGAAATTTGAAAATTACTTTGAAAAATTAGATGGAAAACGTCTTCCTTTTTTAGATGGAGTTGCTATTACTTTTTTAAGAGATAAACAAGCTGGTTTTTTACAGTTTATTATGGGAAAAGCTGATTTTCTNTCAGGAATAGATGCTTCTTACAAAGATGAGCTACTAACTAAAGATGGTTNCTTAAATTCCAAATATAAAAATTTGATTGATCTTCAAATGAAAGAATATTTAAATACTGCTTATTTAGGTTTCTTAATGGAAGATACTTTATCACCTACCAAGTTTTTAAAAATTAGACAAGCTATAAATTACGGTTTTGATAGAAGGAAAATGCTTAAATTTCTTAGAAATAATATTGGTACTCCTGCAGAAAATGGTTTTATACCCAAAGGATTGCCATCATTTAATGATTCAGTTTTTGGATATAATTATAATCCCGATCTAGCAAGAGAGCTAATAAATGATGTAAAGATTAATGTTGGATCTGAATTGGGTGTCATTAGACTATCAACAACATCCTCTTACCTTGACATATGTGAGTATATTCAAAATGAATTACTTGGTTTAGGACTAAATGTTGTTATTGATGTTAACCCTCCATCCATCAATAGACAAATGATGGCTACATCAAAATTATCTTTTTTTAGAGCTGGTTGGATTGCAGATTACCCAGATGCAGAAAACTATTTATCTTTATTTTATGGAAAGAATTTCTCACCTAGTGGTCCAAATTACACACATTTTAAAAATGATGAATTTGATAAGCTTTATCAACTTGCACTTAGTGAAAATAATGATTATTTAAGATATAATTATTACAACAAAATGGATAAAATAATTATTGATAATGCTGTAATTGTTCCTCTTTATTATGACAAGGTTTTACGTTTTTCTCATAAAAATATATTTGGACTCACGAATAACCCTATAAATATGCTTAATCTTAAAACTGTAAATAAGGTGTTGGTAAATCCTTAGATCTTTATATTTTATATTAAATACATTATTTAAATTTGTAGCGACTTAATAATCTTATGAAAATATCAAACAACTGGCTTCAACAATATTTAAAAATTGATCTTTCAATTGACAAAATTTCAATNCTTCTTACTGATATTGGTCTTGAAGTAGAGGGNGTTCATCATNATGAGAATATTCGTGGTGGTTTAAATGGAATTAAAATTGGTNAAGTTCTNACAAAGTCTAAACACCCTGATGCTGACAAATTAAATGTTACAACTGTTGATATTGGAGAGAAGGAGTGTNTACAGATTGTGTGTGGTGCACCAAATATTGATATTGGTCAAAAAGTTCCTGTAGCTACTATAGGNACTTTATTATATTCTGGAGAAGAGTCTTTTAAAATTAAAAAAAGTAAAATTAGAGGAGTTCTTTCTTTTGGAATGATATGTTCAGAAAAAGAATTAGGGTTAGGAAAGAGTCATGAAGGAATTATGATTCTAGATCAAAATGCTAAAGTTGGAATCTCTGGAGCTGAATTTTTTGAAATAGAATCTGANACTATTTTTGATATAGGACTAACTCCAAATCGTTCTGATGCTATGTCTCATATTGGAGTTGCTAGAGACCTTAAAGCTGTTTTAAATTATCAAGGTGCTAATCTAAATATTTGTATTCCTTCTGTTGCTGATTTTAATATTGATAATAATTTATCAGACATTAATGTTGAGATTTTAGATGAAACTCTTTGTCCAAGGTATTCTGGTATTTCAATTAATGATCTTAAGGTTGAAGAATCTCCAAAATGGTTAAGAAATAGACTTTNATCTATAGGTGTAAATCCAATTAATAATATTGTTGATATTACAAATTATGTTTTACACGAAACTGGCCAACCATTGCATGCATTTGACAAAGAAAAAATATTAGGAAATAATATTCAGATAAAAACTGCAATTAAAGGAGATTTGTTTATCACTTTAGATGATATTGAAAGAAAGTTAGATGCTAATGATCTTATGATATGTAATTCTAAAGCTCCTATGTGTATTGCTGGTGTATTTGGTGGGAAAGATTCTGGAGTTTCTAGCTCAACAAAAAATATTTTTCTTGAATCTGCTTATTTTAATCCNGTTTCAATAAGAAAATCTTCTAAAAGACACAATTTAAATACAGATGCTTCTTTTAGGTATGAAAGGGGTAGTGACCCTAATATTACTGTATATGCTCTTAAAAGAGCAGCATTATTGATAAAAGAGGTCTGTGGTGGNAATATATCTTCNAATATAATTGATTTATATCCAAAAAAGATTGAAGGTTGTTGTGTGAAGTTAAATTATTCTTCAGTAGANAAATTGGTTGGAGAAGTTATTTGTAGAGATGTTATAAAGAATATAATTATAAATTTAGAAATTATAATTACNGATGAAACAAAAGATTATTTAGATTTAATAATTCCCTCATATAGAGTTGATGTTANNAGAGAAGTAGATGTAATTGAAGAAATTTTAAGAATTTATGGTTTTAATAATATAAAAATTCCTTTAAAACTAAATTCTTCAATAATTACTAATCTTAACATAGACTCACACAGATATAAAGATTTAATCTCAGAATTACTTTCATCAAATGGATATTATGAAATTATGAATAATTCTTTAACTAAAGAATCTTACAATAACTTAATTAAGGAATTTAACTCAAATAATGATATAAATATTATCAATCCATTAAGTAATGATTTGTCAGTTTTAAGAAGGTCAGCTGTTTTTTCAGGCTTAGAAACTATTAAGTACAATATAAACAGAAATAATACAAATCTTAAATTATATGAATTTGGTAAAACTTATTTTAAAAATGATGATTTAAATATCGAGAATGAATTTTTAAGTATTTTTATTTCGGGAAATCAATTTTTAGAAAATTGGAACTCTGATAATGTTATAGCTGATTTTTATTTTTTAAAAGAGAAAGTTGATCATATTTTAAATCGTTTGGCTTTAAATAAGTTTAAATCGAATAATATTAACAGTAGTATTTTTCAAAATGGTTTAGAGTATAAGATTAAAAAACAAACTATAGTATCTTTTGGAAATGTTAATTCTTCAATCTTAAATCATTTTAATATTAAGTCAAGTGTTTTATATGCAGAATTTAACTGGGATTTAATATTAGAATTAATTAGTTCAAAAAATATAAAATATAAGCCAGTTACTAAGTTTCCTGTAGTAAGAAGAGATTTAGCTTTAGTTGTAAATAAAGAAATTCAATTTAGTCAATTTGAAAAGATTGCTAAAAGTTTAAATAATAATTTACTTCAGAAAATAAATTTATTTGATGTTTATGAAGGTGATAAANTAGGAGATAATAAAAAATCGTATGCGATCTCTTTTATTCTTTCTGATAGTAGCAAAACTTTAAATGATAAGACTATTGAAAGCGTTATGTCTAAACTTTTGAATTTATTTAAACAAGAATTAGGAGCAGTTATACGATCTTAAAAATTTAATTTATTTAAAGTTTTTTCATCTGTAAGGTTTGGAACCGTAACAACTAATTTTGGGTTGTTTTTCATAGCTAATTTAATTGCAGTTATAGCGCCTTCGTTTCTTGCCCAGTTTCTTCTTGCTACTCCATTATTAACATCCCAGAATAGCATATTATTAATTTTTTCTTCAGACTCTTTACNTCCGTCAATTAACATACCGAACCCTCCATTTATAACTTCACCCCATCCAACGCCACCACCATTATGAATAGATACCCATGTTGCTCCTCTAAATGAATCTCCAATAACATTATGTATAGCCATGTCGGCTGTAAATTTTGAGCCGTCATATATATTTGAAGTTTCNCTGTAGGGAGAGTCAGTTCCTGAGACATCATGATGATCTCTACCTAAAATTATTGGAGCACTAATTTCACCATTTTTAATAGCTTTATTAAATGCTTTAGCAATTTCTATTCTACCAATTGCATCGGCATAAAGTATTCTAGATTGTGAACCTACGACCATATTATTTTCACCAGCAGCTTTTATCCAATTAATATTATCTTCCATTTGAAGTTTTATATCATCCGACGCATTTTTTGCTAAATCCTCTAATACTTTTGCAGCAATATTATCAGTTATTTTTAAATCTACGGATGAATTGGAGGCACAAACCCATCTAAATGGACCAAAACCATAGTCAAAACACATCGGACCCATAATGTCTTGAACGTATGAGTTATAAATAAAATTTCCATCATCTTTAAGAATATTTGCTCCAGCTCTACTTGATTCTAGTAAAAATGCATTTCCATAATCGAAAAAATACATTCCATTTTCACACATTTTATTTATTGCTTTAACATGTTTTTTAAGTGTCTCTTTAACTTTAATTTTAAATGATTTTGGATTTTCAACCATTAGTAAGTTTGCTTCCTCATAACTAATTCCTTGAGGATAGTATCCTCCAGCCCAGGGGTTGTGTAATGATGTTTGATCAGATCCTATTTCAATTTTAACTTCTCTTTCAACTAGCCTCTCCCATAAATCTACAATGTGTCCATCGTAAGCTATTGAAACTGCTTCATGATTTTTTTTAGCCTCAACAGCTCTATCAATAAGTTTATCTAAATCACTAAATACTAAGTCAACCCAACCTTGCTCATGTCTCTTTTGTGTTGCTTTTGAATTGATTTCTGCAACTATACATACTCCTTTAGCAATAACAGCAGCTTTTGGTTGTGCTCCTGACATACCACCAAGTCCTGAAGTAACAAATATTTTTCCAGATAAATCTTTTGCTTCTTTATCAATTTTTCTTGCTGCATTTAAAACTGTAATTGTTGTTCCATGAACAATTCCCTGAGGACCAATATACATAAATGAGCCAGCAGTCATTTGACCATACTGTGTAACCCCCAGAGCATTAAACCTTTCCCAATCATCAGGTTTTGAATAATTAGGAATCATCATTCCATTTGTAACAACTACTCTTGGAGCATATTTATTAGATGGAAATAAACCCATTGGATGACCTGAATACAGAACTAAAGTTTGTTCATCAGTCATTTGTGCTAATAATTTCATTGTTAATAAATATTGTGCCCAATTTTGAAATACACCTCCATTACCACCATATGTAATCAGTTCATATGGATGTTGTGCAATTGCATTATCTAAATTATTACATATCATTAATTGAATTGAAGCAGCTTGCATAGATTTATGTGGAAAATCATTAATATGCATTGCTTTTATAGCGTAGTTTGGCCTATATCTAAACATATATATTCGACCATATTTGTTCAATTCTTCCAAGAATTCCTGGGCAAGCTCAGAATGAAATTTTTGAGGAAAATATCTTAAGGCATTTTTTATGGATAATTTTTTTTCTTCTTTATTTAAAATTTGTTTTCTAATGGGAGCACGATTAATGTCATTATTAAATTTTTTTAATTCTGGCAAATAATTAGGGATTCCTTGTAGTATTTCTTTCTTTATATCAATTTTATCTTTCACTTATTTTATTTTTATATGGGCAGTGCTTACAGTTATTTAAACAACAATAGCCTCTTTTTAGATGGTATTCTTTTGTAAAAATCAATAAACCTTTGTCAGAAATATAAAAATCATCATTAGATAATGGTTTATTTTCTTTTTGTTTATTCACATTACAAAATTACGATATTTGCAATTATGAATGTTAAATCATATGAAATTTTTGACTCTTTATATACTAAACATAATGTTAAAGTATTTGTTAAAAGATTAGATCTTTTAAAGGGTGAAATTTCTGGAAATAAATTCTTTAAATTAAAATATAATTTTTCTCATCTTATAAAGAATAAAATTAAAAATGTTGTGACATTTGGAGGTGCATACTCAAACCATCTATTAGCGGTATCAATTTTATGTAAAAAGTATGATCTTAATTTTTACGGTATCGTCAGAGGGGAGGAAAATAAAATTATTAATCCTATTTTAGAAAAATGTTTGCAAAATAAGATGAAAATTATTTATGTTTCTAGAAAAGATTATAAATTAAAAAATAACGACGATTTTGTTTCCACTTTATTAAGTTTTAAAGAGAAATATTTTGTAATTCCAGAAGGAGGGTCAAATACTATGGCTGTTAAAGGTTCTTCCGAAATATTATTAGATGAAGATATTCAAGATTATATTTGTGTTTCAGTTGGTACTGGGGGAACAATGTCTGGGCTGATAAATAGTTCTAAACCTTTTCAAAAAATTATTGGTTTTTCTTCACTTAAAGGAACTGCTGATTTAGAAAAAAACATTAAATCATGGTCTAAAAAAGGAAATTGGTTACTTTCTGATAATTATTGTTTCAATGGTTTTGCTAGAGTAAATGATGAATTATTAAAATTTATTGATAATTTTTATGACAAACATAATATTCCTCTTGATGGAATATATACTGCTAAAATGTTTTTTGGTGTTAAAGAAAAAATAAAACTTGGATTTTTCCCTAAAAACTCTTCTATTTTATTAATTCATTCTGGAGGTCTTTCTGGAAACTTGGGTTTGAATCAAAGATTTAATTTAAATTTAAAAATTAGTTGATAAGATAATTATACAATGAAATTATATTCTATTATTCTTTTTATATTTTTTTTCTTCCATTCAAATTCTCAAAATTTAACAGAAGATTATATTAAAAGATTTAAAGATATAGCTATTAATGAAATGAACCTTTATAATATTCCAGCTAGTATAACATTATCTCAAGGTATTCTTGAATCTGCTAATGGAACTAGCGAGCTTGCTTTAGCAAGTAAAAATCATTTTGGTATTAAATGCCATAGTAATTGGGATGGAGAGACTACCTATATGGATGATGATATAGATGATGAATGTTTTAGGAAATATTCCACTGTTGACGATTCATTTAGAGACCACTCATTGTTTTTAACTGATAATTCCAGGTACTCTAGCCTTTTTTCTTTTAAAAGCTATAAAAAGTGGGCTAGGGGCTTAAAAAAAGCAGGTTATGCTACAAATCCCAAATATGATAGGCTGTTGATTGAAATTATTAAGAAAAATTCACTTTTTAAATATGATAATAATCTAAAAAAGAAATTTTATTTCAGCAATAACCTTGGTATGCCTTTTGCTTATGGTCTTGGTGTTAATTTATTTTTAGATGATTACTACGCATATTTAAAAGTTGAAAGTAGTTATGTTTTTAATAAATCATCTTTTGCATTTTCATACAATTTTTTTCAAAATATATATATTGGTTCTAATTTTTCACTTATTAGTAATAAAGGAGATATTACAAAATCATTAAGTTTTGAAATATCTTCGAAAATAAATTATAGACTATCTTCAAGATATGAAATGATAGTTATAACAATTGGATTTGATCCATTTGTAAAAAGAACTAACTTAACAAAAATTGAAAAACTATTATATCAGTACTGTACTTTGTCATTTTTGTTTTAGTTCATAATTAAATAAAACCTTATTTCTGATTACAATAATATTTAATTTGTCCTCTAAACTACAAATATTATAATTTGACCCAGTTTTAATTGGGGTTCCTTCAACAATTTTATTGTCTTTTAAAAGATAAATATTTTTATTGGTTCCAACTGATAGATAGTTCTTGTAAATATCTAGTCGTTTAACTTGTGAATCAAATTTATAATTGCCAATTTCTTCAAATTTTTTGTTTAATATTTTTAATTTATTTCCTGAAGAAATTACGATATTATTATTTATAATTTCTAAAAAAGAATTTGAATCAATGTCTGAAATATTAATAACTGTTGAAAAGCCATTAATATCTCCTTGCCATAATTTTAAATTATTTGTAATAGCATAAAGATTTCCATTATTATCTCTTTTTAGAGAATTATTAATTGTAGAAACATCAAATTTTAATCTTTCACTTCCATTTATTGCTAAAAGTTTTATTTGATTTTTACTTTTAGAAATAATGAAATCTTTATTGTTAATTTTGAAATGTTTTAGATGATTATTTATTTTTTCAATTTGCATTTGATGTTTCCAGCCAAAAACATTTTTCCCTTTTTTATCAAGATTTATAATTTTATTATCTACGGGAATTAAGATTCTATATTTTTTTGAATTATTATAGTCAAATAAACTGTGGCCTAAATATGTAGTGCTAATTTTCTTTGGAAAAGGCTCAACATCTTTTGCGTAAATATCTAACATATGAATTTCAGATGAAGTATTAAAAATCATCTGTGCCTTGTTATTCTTAAAGAAATCTCCAAAAGAAATACCTCCTATAATTTTGTCATCAAATTCTTTTGACCATCTGTTTTCTTTGTCTTCAGTAATATAGTAGAGTTTATTGCTATTGTCTTGAAGCATTATAGCATTAGAATTAGTTTTATGATTATAAACAATTTGAGGTTTAAAATTTGAAGTCGTATCTATTTGAACAAACCATTTCTCTTTAAGATTTTCACTAAAATCATTATCATAAAAGATAGATAGACTATTTAATAAACTAGAATTATTATTAGAAACTTGAAAAGATACAGATGTCAATTTTTCTAAAGAATCAATTTGATTTTTATTGATCAAAATATTTTTGAAATAGCTATTTATATTTTCAAGAATAATTTTAGTGTTTAAATAATAAAAAATATTTGTTTCACTAGATATAACATTATTGAAATTGTTAAAGCTTTTACTTTCAAAAAGTGTGTTTTTACTTACATAATTTTCAATTAAATATTCTAAAGAAGCTATATTGTCACAGAAAAAAAAATAATTTTCAATTACAGTGAAAAACTTAATATCCTTCTTTAATGAAGGGAAAGGAAATATTGTTGATGGTAAATTAGGATCGTTAATGTAATTTATGTTGTAATTTAGATACTTTGTTGATTTATTGTTATCTATTAAGTTTGCATTAATGAATAAGCATGTATGGACTCATTTGCTTTAAAGTACATATAGCTGTTGTTGTTTGAAATATCACAACTAAAAATTCCTGCCTCTTTTTCAATTTGTTTTATAAATTCAGGATAATTAAAATTATATTCATTAAGAATATTATTTTGATGTTTTTCATTAGACCATATTTCATTCATTTTTTCTAGAAGACTTTTACTATTCTTGTTGAAATTTCTAATGTTACTAAAGCTAATTGCTTTTAAATAAGTTGTATTTGATGGAATTATTTTAGTAACATTTATTTTTTGTTGTTTTTGATTAGTAAATAAATCTGTATAATTATTAATACTTTTATCTAAATCACTTAACCCACTTAATAAAATTAAATTATCTGAAATTGTTAAATCACTAGCAACCCAATGTCCAAATTGTAAATTTTTGTTTTTGACTTTCAAAACATTATTTGATAAACTTAAAAGGTTATTAATATTATAGAACACATTCAGGTGGTTATTGCTATTTGAAGTCTTAAAAAGTTTTATAATTTTATCGTCTTTAAGAAGATTAAAGTCAGAATTATGAGATTTTATTGCATCCTCAATAATTGTTTTACTAGAACTGTAGCAAAGTATATTATTAATAAGGGATAGATAATTTGTACTAGTATCGCTTTCATGTCTATATATCTTAAAATTATCGTAATCAAATGTTTTTATATCGTTACTATTTAATTTAAAAATATCTGATATTTTTTCTATATTTAATTGAGATAATTCAGTACTTAATAAATATCCTATGTTTGATGCTCCATCAGATGTAATGGTGATATAAATAGTAGAAGGTTTAATGTTATTTATTGAAATAAAATTTTCTGTTTCTTTAATAAAATTATCTATCTTTTTAATAGGTAAAATGTTTTTAATTTTACTCCAAATTGTATTTTTATTAAGATAATAGTCAAGTCTGTCAGCTTTGTTTAATTTAAATATTATAGAAGAATTTACAGGAATTACAGAAATTGGCTCGTTCTGGCTAGATTTTACATTATTATAGCTTCTAAAGCTGATAACAATTATTACTGCAATCAGTAGAAAAGGTAGTAATATTTTAACTTTATTAATCATATTTTAAATAATTTTCAAATCTAATTAATTATATATTTATTTTCATTTGATTCTCAAGAAGTTTAAAAGATTTTCTATGTTGATAACACACGCCAAATTTTTTGATTGCGTCTCTATGTTTTAAAGTTGGATAACCTTTATTATTTTGCCAGTCATATTTATTGTGTTTTAAAGATAGATCAATCATTATTCTATCTCTTGAGTTTTTTGCTAAAATAGAAGCAGCAGCAATTGAGTCAATTTTACTATCTCCTCTTACTATACAATGATGAGTAAAGTTTTTGTATTCATTAAAATATGGTCCGTCAATTAGAATTAGTTTAAATTTTTTATTAATTTTATCTAGAGCTCTGTGCATTGCTAAGAAAGATGCATTTAAAATGTTTATTTTATCAATCTCTTCTGCACTTACAATCCCAATTGAATAGGCTATGGCATTGCTTTTTATTAATGTTTCAATTTCTAATCTTTTTTTTTCTGAAAGTTTTTTAGAATCGTTTAGTTCACTAATAACAAATTTTTTAGGTAAAATAACAGCAGCAGCAACAACTGGACCTGCTAGACAACCCCTTCCTGCTTCATCACAGCCAATTTCTTGTTGATCACTATATCTTTTAAGGTTCATTATCTATTAATAAGACCTAATTTTGGTTTTTTATTTTTTAAAGAATTCCCATTCCCTTTAGCATCAATGTCTTCTTTGAAGATCCACTTACCATTTAGATATTCAAATGAGTTAAATGAACCTTCAGGAATATAGTATTCTTCCATTCCTTTTAATTCTTTTTTTATAGGAATAAGATTATTAAAATATATAGACTTATTCTTTTCATTATAGTTAAGAGAGAAAGTTGTTTTAGAATCACTCTCTAAAATATACCGTTTTTGAGTTTTTCTATCTTTTAGTTTGAAAATTGGAAGACCAAACTTGGCTTTATTTTTGCCGCCAAAAATTAGAACATCTATAATTTTTTTTGTGCTTTTACCATCGTTGCCATCCCATCCTAAAAGTGTATAAAATTTTCTTCCAGATTTTTTGATATAAATTATTTTATAATAAAGACATCCATACCAGCTTTTACTATCTAAATTTAAATCATTTGGATTACGAATGTTTTCTGAATTATCAATAAGTTCAATAATTTCATATTTCCCCTTTTTTTTGTTTTTGTATTGAATTAATGCAAAATATTTAAAAGACCCATTATCTGATTTTAATATCCAATTAAATAATTTGAAAGATTGGTCTTCAGGTTGAAGTATAGAAATTGTTGTTAGTGAATCAAATGAGTATTTAAATGATTTTTCATAAGAAAGTACTTCTTTAAGAATCTTTATAAAACCATTATTAGCATTATTTCTGTCACTCATCTTTTCTCCAAACATTATATTATTTGCAATTATTTTAAGAGTATCTTCATATTCTTTAATTAATTTAAAATTAACATTCTGGCTAAAGCAGTTTGAACTAAACGATAAAAAAATAAAAATGATAATAAATCTGTTCATTTAATCTGATTTTAATAAATCTAAGTTATACTTTTGTAAAGTTAAAATTAATTCATGGAATTACAAGATACAATAAATGCATTTTCATCACTAGCTGAAAAAATTAATGATGATCCTAAATTATTCCTTAATGATAAAATAATATCTGCAAAAAACCTTAACCCTTGGTTTACAGAAGATAGTATTTTAAATTCATTAAAATCTTTAGTTTCTATGATTGAAAAAGAAGCATTGTCAAATTGGGTTAAATCATATGAAATTAAATGTAAAATATCAACTGTTTTAATTGTAATGGCTGGTAATATTCCTTTTGTAGGCTTTCATGATTTATTATCAGTTTTAATTAGTGGTAATAGAGCTATTTTAAAATTTTCCTCAAAGGATAGCACTCTAATGACACATATTGTGAATGAATTAATTAAAATTGATAAAAGATTTTTGAACTTTATTATCATTTCAGATTCATTAGTTAAAAGTGGTTTTGATTTTGTTATCGCAACTGGATCTGATAGTTCTGCTAAATATTTTAATTATTATTTTAGTAAATCAAAATGTATAATTAGAAAGAATAGAAGATCTATTGCTATTTTAGATGGTTCAGAGTCAAAAAATCAATTACTTTCTTTATCTGATGATGTTTTTTTATATTTTGGATTAGGATGTCGAAGTGTTTCAAAGATATATCTTCCTGAAGGTTATGATTTAAATCTATTGTTTGAAGCGTTTTATAAGTATAATAACGTAATAAATAATGCTAAATACTGTAATAACTATGAATATAATAAAGCTATTCACCTTATGAATTCATCTGATTTAATAGAAAATGGCTTTATTATTTTAAAGGAAGATATATCAATTCAATCTCCAATAGCTATGCTTTATTATGAATTTTATTCTAATCGAGAACTATTAGATTTAAAAATAAATAAAATGAAGGATAGTTTACAATGTATAGTTAGTAAGGAAAATGATAATTTTGGTAAGACCCAATACCCAGGTTTAGATGATTATGCAGATAATATTGATACTTTATTATTTTTAAATACTCTTTAGTATTCAGATTCATAAGCACCTGCTTCAGGGGGGTCATTTCTAGATATATTTAAAATATCTTCCATGTTATTGTTGTCTAAAGAAATTTGATAAGAACCTATATTTAACGCAGGAGAATTTTCATACAGTTGATAGTCATCATTTGAGATGTTTATTGTTTCAAAAGGATCTATATTGAAAATTGAGTTGTTGAAATGTGAATTATTTGTATTAATATCTTCAGCTATTTTAATAAGTGAATGATCAAAATTATATTCAAATAATCCAGCATTATTTTCTTGAAAACTTATTTCAGTAGTTAATGAGCCATAGACAATACAATTGCCAAAATACGCTTGTTTTAAATCTCTGATTTGCTGATTTCCTTGAACATCTTCATAATAATTATTTAATAATATTGAAGGTGTACTTCTAAAAGTGTAGTTCCAGTAGTTAGCAAAAGTACAATGATTAAATGTATAATCTCCGCCAATGTTGCAGGCAAGTGTATATTGTCCACATCTACTAATCACAGAATTTGACATTTTTATTTTAGCTCCTTGACCAAGAAGACCTATTGATGACATATTTTTAATGATTGAATTCTTTATTATTAATGTGGGATTATTATTTGCCACTGTGTCAGCATGAATACCAATACTTCCATTCTTTATAATGGCATAATTAATTTCATTATCAAAGCTTCCCGGGGTAAGCCATATTCTGTCCCATTGCCCTGGAATGTTTTCATACCAACTATCTAATCTATCACCTTGAAAAACAACTTCATTGTCTAATTCCCCATTAACTTTTAATGTTCCGCCAGATTGTGAGGAAAAAGGGTTTCCAACTATTAATCCTGAATTAGAATGAAAATAGATTTTGGTTCCACTGTTAATAATTAATTGACAATTTGGTTCTACAATAGCGTAACCATAAATTACATGAGGTTTGTCATTACTCCAAATTTCATTACAATCAATTTGGTGATAGTAAAATTTTGTAGTATCTGCTCCGTTAATTATATTTCCGTAGGTGTTTGCTGTATGAAAATGAGCATCTTGACCCCAAGCAATAAGTTTTACGGATTGAGTATAATTTTCAGAATAGAAAACAATAGAGTCTGTTAATATATATGGGAGGTTATTTGAAGAAGGGTCTATAGTTACTTCGACAAAAATAAAGATGCTATCATTTGAGGGTATTAAAATATTTTCATGTGCACTTTCAGAAATTCCATCAACATTAATTCTAAAATTTGCTGCTGAAGAACCATTTAATTGAATGTTTGTGATAATATTATAATCTCTATTATTGTATACTGTTAATGTTTTTGTAATACTTCCGACTGATGCAAAAACTGTATCAAACATAACAGTGTCGTTTGAAAAATTTAAATCTCCACTAAAAGCTATATCTTCTTTTTTACAAGAAAAAATAATTACTAAAAGTGATATTATGTAAAGATGTTTCTTCATTAAAAATTATTACTTTTTAAGCGGTCTAAGTCTCTTTTTAAATCTTTTTGTTTAATACTTTCTCTCTTGTCAAATAAGTTTTTTCCTTTTGCTAGAGCTATTTCTAATTTTGCCTTTCCTTTTTCATTGATAAACAGCCTAATTGGAATTATAGCATTTCCTTTTGTTTTAACCTTAGAAAGAATCTTTGCAAGCTCTTGTCTGTTTAATAGCAGTTTTCTTGATCTTTTTGGTATGTGATTTGAATAGCCACCATTACTATATTCATCAATATGAAGGTTATTTACCCATAATTCATCTTCAATAAATGTACAGTATGCGTCTGAAATATTTGCCTGATTATTTCTAAGAGATTTAATTTCAGTACCAACTAACACAATTCCAGCAACATATTTGTCAATAAATTGATATGAATAACTTGCTTTTCTATTTTTGATATTAATATTTGCTGGCATGTTGCAAATATACGCTTTTGTTAAAAATTTTTATCCTAGAGATACATCCAAAATCATCATAACAATAAAGCCAAGAATTAACCCAATACTTGCTAAGTCAACATTGCCACCTCGTTGACTTTCTGGAATAACTTCTTCGATGACAATAAATATCATTGCCCCTGCAGCAAAAGAAAGAGCATATGGAAGTATTGGGTAAACTGATATTACAATAGCTGCTCCTATAACAGCAAATATTGGTTCTACAATAGCCGATAATTGTCCCCATTGCCAAGATTTAAACTTTGACATTCCTTGCCTTCTTAAGGGCATTGAAACAGCAAAGCCTTCAGGAGCATTTTGTAAACCCATCCCTATTGCTAATGCAATAGCTCCTCCCATTTCCATTCCAATGTCCATTCCTGATGCAAGTGCGCCGAAAGCTACTCCTACTGCTAAACCTTCTGGAATATTATGTAGTGCAATTGCTAGTAACTAATAATTCTGTTTTTTTTAAATCGGTTTTTGGCCCTTCAGCATTTTCAACAGATTCAAATAAATGTAAGTGAGGTATTTTTTTATCTAAGAAATAAAGAAATAATGCTCCAAGCAAAAAGCCAACAGCTGGTGCAAACCATATTGGTAAGTTAGTAATTCCTAATTCTTGTTGTTTTTCAACTGTTGCAATAGCTGGCGATAAGAGAGACCAAAAACTTGCCGCAATCATTACGCCTCCTGTAAAGCCAAGACACATATCTAATACTTTTCTATTACTAGATTTGAAAAAAAATACTAAAGTTGCTCCTACTGCAGTTAAAAACCATGTAAATAAACCGCCAATTAATGCTTGAATTATTGCAGATTGCTCAATAAACCATTTGTATAATTCTAAATCTTCCATTTATTCTATAATTTTTATGTGTATATTATTTGTTACTTCTTCGCTTATTTGTTCAATTTTATCACCAATTTGAATCTTCATTGATTTATCAAATAATATGATATCTAAAATTTTAATTTTTGAGCCAATTTTGAAATTAAGTTGAGTTAAATAATCTAAGAATTCAGATTCGTCAGTTGAAACACCCATAATTATACCGTTAGTTTTAATGGGAACTTCAGAAAGTAAAACTCTTTTAGTTGGGCTAATAATTCCATTTTTTGATGGAATTGGCTCACCATGGGGGTCAAATTTTGGATAATTTAAAAAGTGATCTAATTTATTAGTAAGTTTTTTAGACTTTACATGCTCTAATTGTTCTGCAACATCATGAACTTCACTCCAGTTAAATTCAAGTTTTTTAACAAGAAATGTTTCCCATAATCTATGTTTTCTTAAGATTTCAAGTGCTAATTTTTCTCCACTTTTACTTAGTGAAACGCCTTTGTATTTTTCATAATCAACTAAATTTTTTTCCTCTAGTTTTTTAATCATTTCTGAAACTGAAGCAGGAGATGTGTTTAATACACCAGCAATTTCATTCGTTGAAACAATATTTTTTGTTTCAAGATTAATTGATAAAATAGCTTTTAAATAATTTTCTTCTGATAATGTTATCATATCTGCAAAAATAATAAATTAATCTATAATAAACAATTTATTTAGGGATGCCTAAATATAATTTATATATTTGTCAAAAATTTTAATGAAATGAAAAAAATATTGTTTGTAGTTATTAGCTTTTTTTTTAGCTTAATCATGTATTCCCAAAGTATCAATGGAGTAGTTAGTGATGGTGATAATCCAATTCCATTTGCAAACATTAGTTTAAGTCAAAATGATAATTTAATTGTTGTATCTTCTGATAAAGATGGAAAATATTTTGTTGAGGGTATTAAGAAAGGTTTAGTTTTTATTGAAGTATCTAGGTTAGGAAGGAAATCAATAATTATTGAATACAATATTGATAAAAACTTAAATACTATTGATATTTTGATGGGAGAGGATGTCTATAACATTGATCAAGTAGTTGTAACTGGAACCAGAACATTTAAAAGAAAAACAAAATCAGCTGTAATAGTTAATGTAATAGATAAAACAAAAATACAACAAGTTCAGGCTTGTAATATTTCTGAAGCTTTAAATTTTCAATCTGGTTTAAGGGTTGAAACTGATTGTCAAACTTGTAATTATACTCAATTAAGAATGAATGGTCTTGGAGGTGGTTATTCTCAGATACTAATTAATGGAAGAGCAATATTTAGCCCTTTAACTGGTCTTTATGGAATGGAACAAGTTCCTTCTAACATGATAGATAGAATTGAAATAATAAGAGGGGGAGGGTCTTCTCTTTATGGCTCTTCAGCTGTTGGAGGGGTTGTTAATTTAATTACTAAAACTCCAACAAAAAATAATTTTGAATTTGGTGTGTCAGCTAGGCAAATTAATAAAGAAGCATCTGATAATATTATTTATGGAAATGGTACATTTCTTTCTGATAATAAAAAAAGTGGGGCTACATTCTATTTAAATAATAGAAATAGAAATTTTTATGATCATAATGGGGATAATTTTTCAGAATTACCTAAACTAAAAGATAATACGTTTGGTGCTAATTTTTTCTTTCTTCCAAAAAATAATCATAAAATTGAATTAAATTTTGGTAGTTTACATGAGTATAGATATGGTGGTGAAATGATAAGTGGTGCTCCTCACTTTGCAATGATGTCGGAGGAACGTGTTCATGACGTATTAGTTGCGAATATAGATTATACAATTAATTTTAATAATGACCTTTCTTCATTTGTTGGTTATATTGCTGCACAGAAAACTGATAGAGAGCATTACACAGGTATAAGACCTGAAGTAGGAACGAGTGAAGATCAAGTTCATTTAGCCAGCCCTCCTTATGGAACTTCTTTAAGTAAAACAAGTCAGTTAGGAATACAGCTTAATCACAAGTTAAATAATTTTATAGGTCCAAATATTTTAACTATTGGATCTGAATATGTTTCAGACTATGTTAATGATGAAATTATTTCATATAATTATTTAATTGATCAAAATATTACAACTAAAGCTTTATTTTTTCAATCTGATTGGAGTTTAAATGATGAAATCTCATTACTAAGTGGTATTAGGATTGACAAACATTCTTTGCTTGAGAACATTGTGGCTAGTCCAAGACTCTCTTTACTTTATAACTTAAGAGCGAATTCACAAATTAGAATCTCTTACTCATCAGGTTTTAGAGCGCCTCAAGCATTTGATACGGACTTACATATTGCATTTGCTGGTGGAGGAATTTCAAGAATATCTTTAGCAGATGATTTGAGAGAAGAAATATCAAGTAGTTTTAGTGGTTCATATAATTATGATTTTGCTAGAGAAAGATATGTTTATGGCATTACACTTGAAGGATTTTATACTTATTTAGATAAAGCATTTTATCAAGATCTTAATGGTTCTGATGAATTTGGAGATTTATATGTAAAGAGAAATGGTTCAGGGGCATTAGTAAAAGGTCTTAGTTTTGAGATTAGGGGAAATTATAACAAAATAATACAACTAGAAACAGGATACACTTTGCAGTCATCTAAATATGATTCTCCAGTTGTATACTCTGATGAGCTTGCGCCAGAGGATGATTTCTTAAGAACTCCAAGTTTTTATGGCTATTCTACTTTATCACTAAACTTTAATAAAAAATTAGATATTTCCTTAAATCATATTTATACTGGACAAATGGATTTAATACATATGGGTGGTGCTATTAATCAGGCATTTGATGAATATGTAACTTCTAAAGTATTTAATCAATATGATTTCAATGTTAATTACAAGCAATTCTTTAATAATGTTGGGGTAGGGGTAAAATATTCTGTAGGTATCAAAAATATTACAAATTCATATCAAAACGATTTTGATATTATGAAAGATCGAGATAGTAACTTTATTTATGGACCAAGTGTTCCAAGAATGATTTTATTTGGAGTCTCTTTGTTTTCAATATAATTAACATTTGTTTTCATTTGTAAACCTCAGAATCATCTAAGAGAGAGGTATTTTTAATTTTTTAATTTTTTTAATGTAAAACATTGTTTATCAATATTATACAATGATCATGTGTATTAACTTATCATGTATAAATTACATTTTTTATATATTTTATTAAGATTTTTTAATATTTTTTTAATTTTATAGTTTACAAATGTTAATTATATAATTATGGATAATAGATTTAAAAAATGGATGGAATATAAGAAGATTAATGCAAGTAATTTAGCAGAAAATATTAGTATTAATAAAGCAACGATTTCTCATATTTTGTCTGGTAGAAATAAGCCAAGTATTGAATTTTTAACTAAACTTTTAAAAGTATACCCGAATTTCAATACAAATTGGTTAATTTCTGGACAAGGTTACATGAGTATGCTAAAACATAATAAAGAGAATGTATCAAAATCAGTAAAAAAAATTACTGTTTTTTACAGTGATGCATCTTTTGAAGAAGTAATTAATTAATCAAATTCATTCTTGTATTTTTGTAGAAAAATAAACATGTTATTAATAAATATTATAAGTGATCAGATTTTTACCATTTTAATACTTACTATATTATGTGTTTTCATTTATTTTACTGTCTTTAATTATAAGTTTATTAGAAATATTCTTTTTTTATTTGATCCTGAGACTATTCACCATTTTTCATTTAAATTTTTAAAGATTCTTTTCATTATTCCNCNAAAATTNCATTTTTGGAAATATCTTTTTGTCTTAAANAATGATAAACTCACTAAAAATATTCTTGGTCTTAAATTTGACAACCCTATTGGTTTGGCCGCTGGCTTTGATAAGGATGCGAAAATTTTTGACGGATTATCAAATTTTGGTTTTGGTTTTGTAGAAATAGGCACTGTTACACCAATTGGACAGGAAGGAAATCCAAAGCCAAGATTGTTCAGGCTAAAAGAAGATAAAGCTATTATTAATCGAATGGGATTTAATAATGAAGGTGTTGAGTCAGTAGTTTCTAGATTGCGTAGAAAAAAATCAAATATTATTATTGGAGGTAATATTGGAAAGAATAAGCTAACCGATAATAATCTTGCAATAAACGATTATGAAATTTGTTTTGAAAAGCTTTTTGACCATGTTGATTATTTTGTTGTTAATGTTAGCTCACCAAATACACCTGGATTAAGAGATTTACAAGAAAAAGAACCTTTAAAAAGAATTTTGGATAAATTACAATTTATTAATAATTCTAAAAAATCAAGAAAACCAATATTATTAAAAATAGCCCCAGACCTTACAAATAGTCAGTTAGACGACATAATAGAGATTATTAAAGAAACTGGCTTAGATGGAGTCGTTGCTACTAACACAACTATTTCTAGAGCGTCTCTTACAACATCAAAAAACAAATTAGAATCTATTGGAAATGGTGGGCTTAGTGGAAAACCTCTTAAAGATAGATCTACTGAAGTAATTAAATATTTATCTCAAAAATCTAATAAATCATTTGTAATAATAGGAGTTGGTGGAATAAATTCTGCATCCGATGCAATTGAAAAAATTAAAGCTGGTGCTGATTTATTACAGATATACTCTGGCTTCATTTATGAAGGACCTTCTTTAGTTAAGAATATCAATAAATCATTAATAAATTTATAAGTCTAAAACACTATTTATACATGAAAAAAATTATAATTTTTAATATCTTTTTATTTCTTTCTAATCTGATTTTTTCTCAAGAATGGATAGATATGATGCAAGATTCTGATCAGAATTTTTACCAAACTCAAAATGCTTTTAATGATTTTTGGGAAGATAAAACTATTGAAAAAGGTAAAGGCTGGAAACAATTCAAAAGATGGGAAAACTTTATGGAACAAAGAGTATTTCCTGATGGAGTTATACAACCCCAAATCTTATTCGAAGAAAATCAAAGTCTAAAATCTAGAAATCAAAATTTTAGAATGATGCCTCCTAACGTGTGGACTCAGGTAGGACCTGATAATGTGCCTCTTGAGGGTAGTGGTAGAAAGAGAGGAATAGGGAGACTTAATTCAATAGTTTTCCATCCATTTAATCCTGACATTCTCTATGTTGGTGCTCCTGCAGGTGGTTTTTGGAAATCAATAAATGGAGGTCAAACATGGCTAACAAGTACAGATTTTCTTAGTAATTTAGGTGTATCAGACATTGCTATTCATCCAAATAATCCAGATACATTATTTATTGTTACAGGAGATAGAGATGGAGGGGATACTTACTCTTATGGTGTAATGAAGTCTTATGACGGAGGTACAAACTGGCAAACAACCGGTCTCTCTTTTAATATTACTTCTTCATACAGAGGAAACAGAATTTTAATTGATCCAGTCAATCCTAATATTATTATTGTTGCTACAAATAATGGAATTTATAGATCTGTTGATTTAGGAGATAACTTTGTACATACTTTTCCTGGAGAAAATTTAGTCAGTATGGAATTTCATGTATCTAATTCTGATATTATATATGCAGGATCTCAAAGTAATAGTGTATTTAAATCTTCAGATAATGGAATAAATTGGTCTATTTCAGGCTCTGGATTACCGTCAGCTAATGATGTAAGACGAGCATGTATTGCGGTTACTAATGATAATCCTAGTGTAGTATATGCTTTATTTGGTAATAGTAGTAATGGCTTTTATGGATTGTATAAGTCTTCTGATGAAGGTGATAATTGGTCCCTTCAAGCAAATTCACCTAATTTATTAGGATGGTCAACTGATGGTTCTGACAGTGGTGGCCAGGCTTGGTATGATTTAGCACTAACAGTTTCACATAATAATGAAGATATTGTTTTTGTTGGAGGAGTAAATTGTTGGAAATCATTTGATGGAGGAGTAAATTGGAATTTAAATACTCATTGGTATGGGGGAGGTGGAGCTAATTATATGCACGCAGATGAACATATGTTAAAGTATAATATATTAGATAATAAAGTATATTCAGCAAATGACGGTGGTCTATATGTTTCTTCTGACAACGGAAATAATTGGACTGATATTTCAGATGGTTTGCATATTACACAGTTTTATAAAATTGGTGTTTCTCAAACTGTTCAAAATTTAGTTATTGGTGGGACCCAAGATAATGGTACATTTTTGAAGAATAATTTGAATTGGGATGCAGTCATTGGAGGTGATGGAATGGAATGTATAATTGATTATACTGATGAAGATATTATGTATGGTTCTATTTATTATGGTGAAGTAAGGAAATCCACAAATGGAGGTAATAGTTTTTCATCAATAGCACCATCTAATAATGGAGCATGGGTTACTCCATACATTTTAGATAGAACTGATCCACAAACTATATTTATTGGTTATGACGAATTATATAAATCTTCTGATGGTGGTTCTTCATGGAATATAATTACTAATAATGAAACTAATGGTGGAAAGATAGATCAAATTCAAATTTCAAAATCAAACTCAGATGTTATATATATATCTGATAATGCAAATTTGTTTAAAACTATTAATGGAGGTGTTAACTGGATTAATGTGAATTCTTCTCTTCCAAATAAATCAATTACTAGTATTGCTATAAACCCTACCAATGAAAATCGAGTTTGGGTTTCATTTTCAGGCTATTCAAATAATAATAAAGTTTATTTTACCAATGACGGAGGTAGCTCATGGAGTAATGTAAGTGGGACTTTGCCAAATATTCCTGCAAATTGTGTAATAATTAATGAAATGGATAGTTTGGAAACCCTTTATCTTGCTACAGATTTAGGAGTATTTGTTAAAGATTCAACATCTAGTGATTGGAATAATTTTAATAATAATTCATTACCTAATGTAATTGTTTCTGAGCTAGAAATTCAATATCCATCAAATAAATTAATTGCTGGTACATATGGTAGAGGTTTATGGAGCATAGATTTATTGATAACTTCTCCTCCTATTGCTAACTTTAATATTGATGATTCTGTTTTTTGTAATGTTCCAGCTACTGTAAATTTTACTAATACATCATACTATTCTAATTCATATTTTTGGGATTTTGGAGATGGTAATTTTAGTACATCTACTAATCCTTCTCATACTTATTCTAACTTCGGTAATTATACNGTATCTTTACTATCAACGGGTCCTTTAGGAGTTGATAGTATTGTTCTACAATCAATAATTAGTATCAATCCAAATAACCCTTGTATTATTACATTACCATCTAGTGGAGAGGGAATTATTCAAACTAACTGTAATGGTAATTTATATGATGTGGGAGGACCTAATGCTAATTATTATGATAATAATAATTCATGGATAACAATATCTCCAGCAGGTAGTAATCAAATTACTTTAATTTTTAATGACTTTGATATTGAAGCCCCTTCGTCTCAAACTTATTGTAATTGGGATTATTTAGAAATTTTTGATGGTGCAGATACAGCCTCTCCATCATTAGGTCAATACTGTAATTCATTAACTGGTAGCCCTGGCACTATAGTTTCTTCATCTGGCTCTATTACGATTTATTTGCATGCTGATCAATCAGTTAATGGAAGAGGTTTTGATGCAAGTTGGTCTTGTACATTTCCTCAAATTGCACCATCAACTAATTTTATTGTAAGCGATTCTATTATTTGTAATGGTGGAGTTTCCTTCACAGACCTTTCATTAAATGGTCCAAATACTTGGCTTTGGGATTTTGGAGATGGTTATACCTCAGTTTTACAAAATCCCACTCATTTTTATTCAGCTCCTGGAATTTATTCTATTTCTTTAAAAACATCCAATCAATTTGGAGTTGATTCTATTCTTGTAAATAATTATGTTTCTGTTTTTGATGATAATATTTATACTTCTAATGTTTCTATATGTCAAGGTGAAGATGCTATTTTAGAAGCGTATTCAGATTTTGGTATAATTAACTGGTACTCAGATTCTTTATTAACAAACTTTATAGATACAGGATCTAATTTATTAATTAATTCCTTAACTAATCCTTCAACTTATTATGCTAGAAACGAATATAGTTTTATAAATTCTTTTGGTGGTCCAGATGATAATTCATTTGGAAGTGGTGGGTATTATCAAGGAAATAGGCATTTAGTATTTGATAATTATAAACCGTCAAAATTAATTTCTGTATTAGTATATGCAAATTCTGATTTAATTAGAACTATTGAATTAAGAAATTCTAGCAATTTAGTTTTATCAGATACTTCTATTTTTATTCCATATTCTCCTCAGGGAACTAGAGTATATTTAAATTTTAATTTGCCAGTTGAAAATAATTTACAATTAGGAATTAATGGATCAAATAGTGATTTGTTTAGAAATGAAAATGGAGCAGTATTTCCATATAATATTTCTAATTCTTTATCTATAACAGGAACTAATGCATCGCTAGGATATTATTATTATTTCTATGATTGGGAATTAAAACCACAATCTTGTTTTTCTAATATATCTATTTCAAATGTTTATGTAAACAATACCTCATTAGTTTCTAATACTTTTTCTATATGCACTGGAGATAGTATTCAAGTTGGATCTAATTATTATTCTTCTGCTGGAATATATAATGATACTTTGTTAGACTCTTTTGGTTGTGATAGTATCATTAACACTAATCTATTAGTTGGTAGCTCTAGTATAACAAATATAAGTAATACAATATGTTCTGGAGAAACTTATTATGTTGGCTCGAATTCGTATACAATTAGTGGAAATTATTCTGATACAATTTCTTTTGGTGGATGCGACAGTATAATTAATACTAATTTGATTGTTTTATCCTCTAATAACTTTCAACAATCTTTAATTTTTTGTACTGGCCAGAGTTATAGCGTAGGTGGTAATATTTATAATCAAAGTGGAGTGTTTATTGATACACTAGTTGCTTCTAATGGATGTGATAGTATTATTTATTCTGATTTAACTTTTAATAATAACTCTTATACTAATAATAACATATTTATATGTGAAGGTCAATCATATACTATTGGCAACAATACATATTATTCTCCTGGAGTATATTTAGATAATTTTATTTCAAATAGTGGATGTGATAGTATTGTTGAAACTAATTTATCTGTTCTGCCAAGAATTTTAAATTACCAAACATTTGTTATCTGTAATTCTGACAGTCTTTCCTCAGTAACAATTGGACAAAATACATACTACAATTCAGGAACTTACTTCGATACACTTACTTCAGTAACTTCTTGTGATAGTGTATTGATAAGTTATCTAATTGAATCTGATCCTGTAGCTGAACTTGAATTTTACAATGGTAACTTAATTGGATATTCAAAATCAGGTGTTGAACCATTCTTGTATCAAATATATGGTCCAAGTGGTCTGATTGCAAATAACTTTTACAATTTAGGAGATACTCTTACGATAGCTCCAATAGAGTTAGGAAATTATTATTTTATTTGTACTGATAATTTAGGTTGTATTGATTCTTCCTCTTTTGAATTTGCTTTAAGTTCAATTAATAATGATGATGATAATTTTTCATTGGAGTTTTTTCCAAATCCAACTTCAAATGATATAAATATATCTCTTATTAGCTCAGATTTACAAAATATAAATATTAAAATTAAATCAATTTTAGGTCAAGAAATTTTTAATAAAAATTTATTTAATTTTATTGGAAAATATTCTGAAACTATAAATTTATCTCAATTCCCTAAAGGAATTTATATTATGTCTGTAGAATTAAATAGAACTATTTACAATAGTAAAATCATTTTAAAATAATTTTATTTTAAACATTATTTAAATTTTAATTTCGCAATATTGCAAATGATTTTAGTTTTCATCATAGATGAATCGGGAAGCAGGTTAAAATCCTGCGCTGTACCAGCAGCTGTATTGTCTCAAAAAATCTAAAGAAAGTTATACCACTGTTTTAAATGGGAAGGTATTTTTAGATAGACTAAGCCAGAAGACCTGCTAATTTCATAATAAGATTAACGTTTCTGTGTAAAACGATATGACTTATGAAATATATATACATATACATATATTGTTTGTCTTTGTTTGCTAACCTAGCAAGTGCTCAGATTTTAGATACTATTATACTTCCTGAAGTTACATTAGTAGAAAATAAATTAAGTTTTGAAAATACTGGATCTAAGATTAAAAATTTTAATCATTTAAGAAATCTAGTTTTTCCCTCAGATAACATAGGCGATTTTTTGCAATTTAACTCTAGTTTTTATATAAAAAAATATGGCGCTCTTGCTACTCCATCTTTTAGAGGAACATCTAGCTCTCATACTTTAATACTTTGGGAAGGGATCCCATTAAACTCTTTAAGTACAGGAGTTTTTGATTTTAACTTAATTAATTCTTATTCATTTGATAATTTATCAGTTGTCAAAGGCGGTTTATCTAGTTTGTTTGGTAGTGGTTCATTAGGAGCAACGTTATATTTAAAGGAAGATTTAAACTTTATAAAAAAAAATATATTTAAATATAGTTTAGACATTAATAATTCTGGACTAAATTCTAATAATATATCATTAAATTATTCAAATGATTATTTTGCATCCTCTATATATTTTAGATCTACTATTGATAAAAATAATTTTCTATTTGTAAACACATCTAGACCTAATAACCCAATAGATACAAATAGTCATGCATTAATTTTATCAAAAGAGTTTAAATCAAATTTTGCATATAAGTTAAACAATAAGAACTTTTTAAATTCATCATTATGGATTTCTAAATATGATAGAGAAATACCTGTTTTAATGACGAATTCTTTTTCAAATGCAAAGCAATATGATGATTCTTACAGATATTTGATTAACTATTCACATAAAAATAGCTTTATTGTTTTTAATTTTAAGAATTCATTAATCATTGAGGATTTTGTTTACACTGATACTGATTTATATAGTTCTTATATTAATAAATCATTTTATTCTAGATTAAATGTTTATAAAAGTCTTGCTAAATCTACTTTTGAATTAGAATTTACTTTCAATAATAATCATGTTAATTCATCTTCTTTAATATCGCAAGATATTAATGAAAATAATTTCTTTTCATTTATAAAATATAAATATTTAAATAAAAATTTAACTATAAATTCATGTATTAGACATGAGCTTAGAAAAGATTTAAAAGTTCCAATTATCCCTTCTTTATCAGCAATATATAATCTTAGTAAATTTAATTTTTCATTTTTAATAAATAGGAACTTTAGAGTACCAACATTTAATGATAAATATTGGGCAAGTTCAGGATCATTAGGAAATGTAAATTTATTATCAGAAGAATCTATTAATTATGAATTTTCAATATCACGTTCTAGAAATAAATTAAATTATGATTTAACATTTTTCTCTCAAAACGTAGATAATTGGATAACATGGCTCCCTCTGCAAAATGGAATTTGGATGCCAGAGAATATAAAAAATGTTTGGAGTAGGGGTCTTGAGTTAAATTCTTACATGTCTATAAATAAATTCTTATTTAATTTTAATTATTCATTTACAAAAACTACAAACCAAACTCCTATAAATAATCTTGACAATTCATTTGGTAAACAATTAAGGTATGTTCCTTTAAATAAATGCAACTTTAGCATTAAGTATCAAATGAAAGATTTTGAACTCATTTATAGTGTTCTATACAACGGTCAAGTTTATACTGTTTCAGATCAATCTAATTTTCTAGATGATTATTTATTAAATAATTTTTTAATAAAATATNTAAAGCCTAAAGCTCGGTTTGAATATTCTTTTAAAGTAATTAATTTATTNAATAATTCATATCAATCCTATGAAAATTATCCAAACCCAAGAAGAGAATTTCTTCTTAATATTCAATTTAAATTAACTAAACAATAAAAAAAAATGAAAAATTATATATCTAAATCTCTAACTCTATTAATTATTAGTTTTACTTTTTTCTCATGTTCTAAAGAAAATATTAATATAAACAATAATAATCAATTTTCATCAGGTTATTTTGTTACTAACGAAGGTAACTTTGGGTCTGGTAATGGAAGTTTATCATATGTAGATGAAAATAATCAGGTAACAAATAATGTTTTTTCTTCAATAAACTCTTTTCCTTTAGGTGATGTGGTACAATCAATGTCTATAATTAATGATAATGCATACATAGTTGTAAATGGATCTGCAAAAATTGAAGTAGCTACTATTGATTCTTTACAATATGTAACAACTATTAATGGATTTTCAGGGCCTAGAAATATTCTTCAAGTAGATGTAAATAAAGCTTATGTATCAGATTGGTTTTCTAATACCGTACAGGTCATTGATTTGGAAACTAATGAAATTACTTCAGCTATTAATTGTGGTCAAGGCCCTGAAGCACTTTGTGTAAATGATAATCTTGTTTATGTATGTAATATAGGTGGTTATTCTGTTGATTCTACTATTTCAATTATTGATGTTTATTCTGACATGCTGGTGTCAACATTAACAGTCGGTGACAAGCCTTCTGGTGTAGTTGCAGATATAAATAATGATATCTGGGTTTTATGCTCTGGAGCAACTTATTATGATGCTAATTGGAATGTCGAGAGTGAAACTCAAGGAAAGCTTGTGAAAATTTCAAATGGTGAAATAGTATCATCTTTTAGCTTTGAGTTAGGAAATCACCCCAAAGGATTAATGATTAATGAAAGTAAAGATGTTTTATATTTTAATAATGGAAATTTCAGTACTTCAATTTATTCATTTAATATTAGTAATACTACACTACCAACAAATCCAATTATTAATAGAAGTTTTTATAAAACAGCTTTAGATAATAATTATATATATGGAACTGATGCGGTAGATTATGTTCAAAATGGATGGTCATATAAATATAACTTACAAGGGAATTTATTAGATTCAGTTCAAGTTTCAGTTATTCCAGGAAATTACTGTTTCAATTAATTTTTTTTAATTTCATAAAAAAGGGGTGTCTTAATGGCATCCCTTTTTTTATATTTGTTTAAGATTATGAAAAAATTATTTATATACTTTTTTACCTTTTTATTAATAACTTCTTGTTCTGAAGATTCAGAAGAAGACTTTTATTTCCCAAATGATTATGGAAAGGGTACATATTTTATAACTCCGCAGAATATTAATTTTATTGCTAAGGGTAGCAGTGAAATTAAAAATAATATCTTTTATAACGTTAATGGTTTTAATTTATTAAACAGTAAAAATGCCTCTNTTTATGGCTCAAAGTTATTTATTTTAAATAATGAGTTAAATATTATTGATATTAATAATTTTAGTTTACTTGGTAGTATTGCAGGTTTTTCAAACCCACAGATGAGCGNTGCAATTTCACAAAATCGTATTTTTGTTACAGATAAAGGAGAATCCTTAGTTAAGGAAGTTGATTTATTAAGCTATGAAATTATTTCAGAAATTGAGACTGGTGAAAATACTTCNCCATCATTTATTATAAATAAACTCGACAAATCTTTTGTTCTAAATGGTGGTAGTAGTTCAAGTATTGATTCCACTTTAATAACTGTGACCTATGAGGATAGTCTAGTTCCNCTAGCAGATTTTTCCGGTAATTTAATAATAGGATATAATCCAAATTCAGCTGTTAACTCTGGTAATATATATGTTTTATGTGAAGGAGTTTCTAATTCAAATAATTCTCCTAATTCTGAGTCTTCTATTTATAGTATTTATCCTGATGATTTAAGTATTAGTTTTTTTGAAAATTTAAGTGGAATATTTAATGCTCAAAACTTAATTCAAAACTCTTCATCTTCAAATTTTTATTTTCTAGCAGATGGAGGTGTTTATAGAACAAATAAATTAGCAACAAATATTAATCCAATCATTTCAATAAACTCAAACCTAATGAGGATTAATTCAGAAAAATATGCTGTNAATGATAGTACAGATGCCTACTCTGATTTCCTTTTCCTTAATGATTTAGATAATATTGGCTCTATTTACAAGTATAATATTAATTTATCTTCTTTTGTTGATACGTTAATTTTTGAAAATAATGTTGTAGATATTTGCTTTAAGAACTAGTTTAGTTCNTTCATTAGTATTTTATATAACTTAACCATTTCTTTAATATCTTTTTTATTTACTTTTTCATCAGGACTATGTACATTTTGTTCTGCAGCTCCTATAAAACACCAATCAATAGGATANGGGCTTTTTTGAATTTCATTTCCATCACTTCCNCCAGATCGTTCTACTTCTAGTTGAAATTTAATATTATTTTTCTCAGCTATATCTATTATCTTGTTAACATATTTTTTTCTTGGTATACCACTGTCTCTTAATGAAATAACAACTCCTTTGCCGTCAAATATTCCATCTGTTATCCAAGTAATATCTGATATTAACGCTTNTCTAATATTAAATTTTTCATAAATAAATTTAGAAAGATATCCAACAGAGCCTCCACCATGCTCCTCCCAGCATGAAAATACAATAATTCCATTTTCTAATGTTTTTGCTACATTTAAAGCATTCCATACTCCCAATCTGTTATCAAGATATGAAGTTTGTACATGAGTAGATGTTTCTCTAAAATCTACTTTAAATGATAATGATGTTCCTCGATCAACTTCTCTGTGAAAATCTAAAAANAGTTTGTTGTTTTTATTAATTATCTTTCCTTCAATCAACCCCTTTTTATCTTTTCCAACTAATATGATTTTATTTTTTGTTACTGGTCCCCCAATTTTAATTAGTTCATTTTNATACCCCACAGTAAAACCGATTGAATCCATGTGTGCAAAAATTGCTGTTTTTGGTTTTCCAAATGATAAAACTATCGAGTCTTGAAAATCATTTCCAAAATAAACTTTTGGCTTTACTTTCCAGTTTTGTTCTTCAATTTGAATATAATTCAAAATATATTCTGTTAGCATATACTCTTCTCCAGAAGGTGCATGTATTTTACATAGTTCGCTTAATAATTTCATTCTATAATTTTAATAATTCAACTTTAATTTTGTGATTTTGTAATAGTTCAGATTTTACTAAATCTGCATTTGTCTTTTTAACTATATAATATACTTCACATAGATTTTTAAATTTGTTGTCTTTAATTTTAATATTATATTTTTTTAAAATCCTCATTACATAGTTTGTTTCTTCAAAATCAAATATTACTTTATATTTTTCCAGTATATCTTTAATTACAATTGATGCATTTTCTAATGCTATTGATGCAGATTCTTTATAAGCTTTAATTAAGCCGCTAATACCTAGTTTTACTCCACCAAAGTATCTAACAACTATTACTAATGTGTTAGTTAGTTCTCTAGACCTTATTTGCCCTAAAATAGGTTTACCTGCAGTATTACTAGGCTCTCCATCATCATTTGTATATACTGATGATTTATCTGGATTTAATACATATGCATAACAATAATGATTAGCTCCATTTTCATTTTGTTTTACCTGATTTAAAAGTTTATCTATTTCTAATATATCAAAAACTATAAATGCATAAGCTACAAACTTTGAGTTTTTTACTTTGTAAATAGCTTTAGATGGTCTTAATATTTGATTATATTGGTTACTAAATAACATTAATATGATATTATAAATATTGAAATTAATGCAATAACTATTCCAACATAATTTCTTATAAATAATTTTTCTTTGTAGAAAAATACCCCAACTAAAGTTGTTGATACAACTATTGCTACGCTTGTAAAAGGAAATACAAATGACGTTTTAGAAATTAAATCAGGTGATTGTAAGGCCTTAAGAAAATATAATATTGAATAAAAATTGGGAATTCCAAAAATTATTCCTGCAATAATATTTTTAAATTTTATTTGAGTATTATTTTTAATAGATTTTAAAATCAAAATGATTATCCCGAATAAACTTGCGAATAAAAAAAGAACTAGAAAAAAAGTTAATAGATCATTTTCACCAATGTATAATTTTGAATCATTTAAAATTATATCTGCTAAACCTTGACCAAAAAACAATATCACTAGTAACCACATATATTTCTTATCAAATATAAACCCTTCTTTTTTAGTAGACGCTAAATAAATCCCAATTAAAGCAAGAAAAATGCCAACTAATTTACTAGATGAGATAATTTCATCATTGTAAATAAAAAATGAAGCAATAACAGGAATAATAAAAGACATTTTATTATTTACAGAAGTAAGTGCTATGCCAATTTTTTGCGTACTGTATGCATAAAGGTTAAATATTGAAATAAAAAGTATTCCAATTATTATTGCATGAAAAAACCATGGTTGTTCGATAATATTTGTGAACTCTAAATCATTCTNAATAAGACTTAGTGATATTAAAAAAGAAATAAAATAATTTGCTATTAGTGCTTGTAAATTATCAATCTTATATTTTTCAAAAAGTTTGAAAAAAATAACTAAAACGTTAAATAATAAAATTGAAATAAATAAATTAATCATTGAAATAAATATCTAATTTATCTGAATCAATATTTTTTGTCTTACTTGGATTACATTTGATTGTTGGAGACATAATTCCCGTTATAAGAGTTTTTTCTGAAGTAAATACTCTAGCTTCATCCCAATTATTAGAGAAATAAATTTATCAATAGTATACTTTCCTCCTTCTACTATCAATGAAATTACCTTTAGATTATAAAGTTTATTTAAGATATCTTCAACTAAATTTTTAAAATCTGATTTGACATAAATTAAATTTTTAGTTGTTAAATTAATCTTATCATTAAAAATTATTGTTTCGGACTGTTGATTAAAAATCTTTCTTTTTAAATCTAATGATAAGTCTCTGTCGATAACTATTCTTATAGGGTTTTTGCCTGAAATTTCTCTAACTGTTAATTCAGGATTATCTTTTACAACAGTTTTTGTGCCAACCAGAATACTATCTTCTTCAGATCTCCACTGATGGACTTTTTTTTTAGATTTATTTGATGTCATCCAAAATGACTTTTCTTGATCTTTAGGTGCTATGTAACCATCTTTGCTCTTAGCCCATTTTAAAATTATATAAGGTCTTTTATTTTTTTGATAAATAAAAAATCTTTTATTTAGTTTCTTACATTTATTTTCAAGTATTCCACAGATAACATTAACTTTATTTTCAATTAAATATTTAATCCCATTGCCTTTAACTAATGAGCATGGATCTTCTGTTCCAATAACAACATTTGGGATATTATACTTTACAATTAAATTACAACAAGGGGGAGTTTGACCGTAATGACTACAAGGTTCAAGATTTACATATAATGTTGATTTTGAAAGAATTTTTTTATCAATAGAATTTTCAATAGCATTAACTTCTGCATGATTCCCACCATACTCTTTGTGATATCCTGAAGATATAATTTTATCTTTATATACTATAACACAACCAACCATTGGATTTGGAGATACATTCATTATTCCTTTTTTTGCAAGAACAATACACTCTTTCATAAAAATCTCATGATTCACCATTTTTCAAAAATAAGGATTTAATATATTTGCACAATGCTTACTGTAGGTAATATAATTCCATTATTTCTAAAAAAAATAAATAATTATTCTGATAAAGAATTAATTTCAATTGCCTATATTGTAATTGAGGAAATATTAGGGTTAAATAAGATAAATGTTATTATTAATAATGCTAACGTAATTAGCACTAATGATGAAGTGAAAATTAATGAAATTATTAAAGATCTAATAGCTAATAAGCCCATACAATATATTCTAGGAAAAGCTAATTTCTTTAATCTTTCATTTATAGTTAACAAGCATGTTTTGATACCTAGACAAGAGACAGAACAGCTAATTAATTGGATTTTAAATTATGAATTTAATTCAGTACTTGATATTGGCACAGGCTCTGCTTGTATTCCTATTTCTTTAGCAAAAAACTCAACAGCTAATATAACTGCAATTGATATTTCTTCTAATGCTATCAAAATAGCTAAAAAAAACGCAGATAATTATAATCTTAATATTACTTTTTTGTGTGAAGATATTTTTAAATTTAATCCTGATTCTAAATTTGATTTAATAGTAAGCAATCCGCCTTATGTTTTAGAATCTGAAATGAAAAAAATGCATAAAAATGTTTTAAACTTTGAACCTCATAATGCTCTGTTTGTAGAAGATTCAGATCCATTAATTTTTTATAATTATATTGCTCAATTTGCTTTTAAATATTTAAATTCTAAAGGTGCTTTGTTTTTTGAAATAAATGAAAGTTTTGGTGTTGAAATTAAATTGATTTTAAATAAGCTTGATTTTGTTAATATAGAGTTGAAAAAAGATTTAAATGGTAAAGACAGAATGATAAAAGCCATAAAGAAATAATTATCTTTGATTAAAGAAAAAAATATTAATTATGATAATACTTGAAGAAGTAGAAGTGATCCAAAATGACTGGTCAGATTCATTATTAGAATTAGCGGCACTACATCAAAAAAATATTGATATTTCTAATCAAACATCTGATTTTATTGACAGATTATATTTTTATGATTTTGGAGATGTTTTGTTTAAACCAACGCTTGCATCTCAAACACAGTTTCGAAAAACTAAAGAAGGTGCACTATCATATTTTATTGGAAATAATAACAAATTCCCTGAAGATTCAGGATTTGCACTTAAGTCTTGGACTAATATAATTTGGGAGAATTCAAGTATAAAAATTATTGGAAATATTGCTTTAGCTATGGGTAATTACTATTTTATAAACAATAAAGGAAAATTAAAAGTAGAATTTTCATTTGTTTATAAAAAAGATGAAAATAATAATCTAAGAATAATTTTACATGACTCTCATTTACCTTATAAGAAATAGATGAATCTTAAAGATAAAATTATTTCTTTAAGACAAGAATTACATAAGCATAATCATCTTTACTATGTTACTGACAAGCCTATTTTGTCTGATTATCAATTTGATCAACTTTTAAAAGAGTTAAAAGTTTTAGAAGATCAAAATCCTGATTTTTTTGATGAAAATTCTCCTACTCAAAGAGTTGGAGGCGGTCTAATTAGTGGATTTGAGACTATTAATCATTCTTATCCTATGCTATCATTAAGTAATACTTACTCAGAGCAAGAATTAATTGACTTTGATAAAAGAGTTAAGAAAACAATACTTGATAATTTTGAATATGTATGTGAACTAAAGTATGATGGAATATCTATTAGTTTAGTTTATGAGGAGGGTAAACTAATTAAAGCTTTAACTAGGGGAGATGGTGTCAAAGGTGATAATGTTTTAGAGAATGTAAAGACTATTAAAAGTATTCCTCTTGAACTTGTTGGAAATTATCCTAAAAAAATTGAAATGAGAGGTGAGATTTTTTTGACTATTTCAGGTTTTAATCATCTTAATGAAATACGATCGAAAGAAGGCTTAGAATTATATGCTAATCCAAGAAATACTGCCTCAGGATCCTTAAAACTATTAAATTCTTCAATTGTTGCTAAAAGACCTTTAGATTGTTTTCTTTATTTTATGCTTGGTGAAGGTTTACCTTCAGATAATCATTATGATAATTTGCAAATTGCTAAGAGTTTTGGTTTTAAAGTTCCAAATGAAATTAAAAAGTTTTCATCTATAAGTGGTGTGATTAGTTTTGTTAATTTTTGGGATATTCAAAGAAATAAACTTCCGTACGAAATTGATGGTATTGTCATTAAAATTAATGAATTATCAGTTCAAGAAAAATTAGGTTTTACAGCTAAATCACCAAGATGGGCAATATCTTATAAGTTTAAAGCTGAACAAGCTTTATCTACTCTTTTAGATGTTAAGTATCAAGTTGGTCGTACTGGAGCAATTACTCCNGTTGCTGTTCTTGAACCTGTTAATTTAGCTGGTACTACAGTTAAGCGTGCATCATTACACAATGAAGATCAAATTAATAAGTTAGATTTAAGAATTAACGATAGAGTTTTTATTGAAAAGGGAGGAGAGATTATTCCAAAAATAGTTTCTGTTGATTATAAATTTAGAGACATTTTTTCAGTACCTATTAATTATATTAAAAATTGTCCAAAATGTAATTCAATACTAGTAAGAAATGATGGTGATGCTAAACATTATTGCCTAAATCAAGTTCTTTGCCCTGTGCAGATTCAAACAAGATTTGAGCACTTTATTTCTAAAAAGGCTATGAATGTTGAAGGTTTTGGACCAGAAACAATTTCATTACTATTAAAGAATAAAAAAATTGCAAAAATATCAGACTTATATAANCTTAATTTTTTAGATCTTATTCCATTTAAAAAAGATGGAAATAAATGGGCTGAAAATATTTTAAATGGTCTAGAAAAATCTAAAAATATTTCTTTTGAAAAAGTTCTTTTTTCTTTAGGGATTAGACATGTTGGCGAGACAGTATCGTTAAAACTTTGTAAATATTACAAGACTATTGATAATTTAATCTCTGCTAAATATGATGATTTAATTGATGTAAATGAAATTGGTGATAGAATAGCTGTAAGTATAATTGATTTTTTCTCTTTAAAAGATAATATTTTATTAATTGAAGAGCTAAAAAATCATGGCTTAAATTTTACTTATAATAATTCAAATACTAAATCTCATCTATTAAAAGATATGAATATTGTTATTTCNGGAAAATTTGATGATTATTCAAGAGATCAACTTAAAAAAATTATTGATGAAAATGATGGTAAAAATATATCTAGTATTTCTAAAAAAACTACTTTTGTATTAGGTGGTCAAAATATTGGTCCAAGTAAACTTAAAAAAACACAAGATCTTAATATTAAAATTTTAACTATTAAAGATTTTTTCAATTTATTAAAATGACATATTTAGAAAATTTTAAGTTAAAAATCGGTCAATGGGTTTTTCATAGAGAACTTACAACTAATAAACGTCTTAAGGCTGTATGCAATTTAGAAAATGCAAAATCTATTGGTATTTTGTATGATGCTACAAATGAATACCAGATAAAGCAAATACAACCCTTTATTTCATATTTTTTTGATCTTAAAAAGGATGTAAAGGCTCTTGGTTATGTTAATTCTAAAAAATTATCATATTGTCATACTCCAAAATTACAATATGATTTTTTTTATCTAAAAGATTTAAACTGGTATTATAAACCACAAAACTATATCATAGATAATTTTATTAAGAAGGAGTATGATATATTAATTAATTTATGTGATAGTTCATGNATTCCCATTAAATATCTTGTTGCAAGCTCTATTGCACGTTTTAAAATTGGTCAACACGAAGACGGTTATGAAATATATGACTTAATGATATCAATTAAAGAAAATCAAAATAAGATGGAAAGATTAATGTCTGAAATAAAACATTATTTACACATTATTAATAAATAAATGAATAGTAATATTTACGGAACAGGNGTTGCTTTAATTACACCATTTAATCTTGATTTTTCAGTTGATTTTATAGCTTTGGAAAAATTAATAGATTATGTTATTAAAGGAGGAGTTGATTTTATTGTTATTCTTGGAACAACAGCTGAATCACCTTCTTTAACTTTAATTGAAAAGCAAGATATTATTAACCTTACAATTAAGGTTACTAAAAATAGAATTCCGATTGTTGTTGGTATTGGTGGAAGTAATACATTGAATGTTGAAAATGAATTTAAAACATTAGATTTAAATGGAATTGAAGCTATTTTATCCGTTACACCTTATTACAATAAACCATCCCAACTGGGGTTATATAAACACTTTAAAAGATTATCAGAAGTTTCTTTATTACCAATAATACTTTATAACGTTCCATCTAGAACAGGAGTTAATCTTGATGCTTCAACTTGTCTTAAATTAGCTAAAGATTTTAGTAATATTATTGCTGTTAAAGAAGCATCAGGTAATATTTCTCAAATCTCTGAAATTATTCAAAACATGCCCTCTAGTTTTTCTGTTCTCTCTGGTGATGACGAATTAACTCTTAATTTAATTTTAGAAGGAGCAAATGGTGTTATTTCAGTTATTGGTCAATCTCACCCAAAAGAATTTTCAACTATGGTAACATTTGCTTTAAATAATCAAAAATTGAAGGCTATGCAAATACATGAAAATTTAGAGAAGTTTTATCATATTCTCTATAGTGAGGGTAATCCCTCTGGAATAAAGGCAGTATTGTCGCATTTAGGGCTGTGTAATGATATTTTAAGGCTACCTTTGACCTGTATCTCAAATAAACTTAATAACTCATTAAAATCTATATTAAAATGAGAATTTTTCTAATAACTTTTTTTATGTCAATTTTTTTTACATCACCTTCTACTAGTCAAGAATCTTTTTATGATTTAAATTTAAAAAGTATTGATGATAAAAATATTAATTTCTCTTCTTTCAAAGGAAAGTTTGTTTTGATCGTTAATGTTGCCTCAAAATGTGGTTTTACGCCTCAATACAAAGCTTTAGAAGAACTTTATAATGAGTATAAAGATAATTTAGTTGTTATTGGGGTTCCCTGTAATCAATTTGGAGGTCAGGAACCAAATTCACAATCTGAAATAAAAGAGTTTTGTTCAGCTAATTTTGGTGTGTCTTTTTTGCTTTCCGAAAAAATTAAAGTTAAAGGAAGTGATAAACATCCTTTATATAAATGGTTGACTGAAAAGGATAAAAATGGTACATCTAACTCTAATGTAAAATGGAATTTCCAAAAATATTTAATCAGTGATTCNGGAGAGTTAATTAATTATTTTTATTCAACTANAAGCCCAAAGTCTTCAAAAATAACTGCATTTTTAGAGCAATAATTAATTTTTATTACGTTTTCCTAGAGAAGAAATTTTTTTAGGAATATTCAATTATTGAATTTATCTTTGTACAATATTAAAAATTATGAAAAATATTTTATTAATTTTATTTATGTTCTGCTTTGCCTTTTGNGGTAAATATCAAAAAGTATTAAAAAGTAATGATCTTAAATATAAATACTCAAAAGCAATAGAGTATTACAATAATGCAGATTTTAATAAAGCTATGCCAATTTTTAATGAGCTAATGACTTCATTTAAGGGGTCCTCAAATTATGAAGAGTTGTCTTATTATTTTGCATATACTCACTATTCTACAGGTGATTTTTTGACTGCAACATATTTGTTTAATAGATTTCTTCAAGATTACCCAAATAGTACCCATGCTGAAGAATGCAAGTATATGAGTGCATATTCACTTTATATGGAAGTTCCTTCTTACACTCTAGACCCTTCGAATACTAAAAAAGCTATTAATAAACTTCAAGAGTTTATAGACAAGTATCCAAACAGTGATAGTTTGATAAATTGTAATTTATTAATTGATGAATTAAGACAAAAAATTTCAGATAAACAGTTTTCGAATGCTAAACAATATTATACAACTGAAAATTATAAAGCTGCTATTATTTCTTTGAACAATGTTTTGATGGATTTTCCAGAAATTAAGAATAGAGAAGAGATCAATTTATTATATTGCAATCATCCTATTTTCTTGCAATTAATAGCGTATCTTCAAAGAAAGAAAAAAGACTTATTCAGACTTTATCAAATTATGAGCAATTTGTAGATAATTATCCTGAATCAAAATTTAAAGATCAAGTATCAGATACATTTAATAAAACTAATAACTCAATTGAAGAATTAAAAAAATTAAAAAATGAAATTTAAAAGAACAGGTGCTGAAAAATCTACAATCACTAGAAACGTAAATGATTTTGTTGAAAAAACTGGTAATGTTTTTAAAGCAGTTTCAATACTTTCCAGCAGAAGTAAGCAAATTAACGAGAAGATGAAAGAAGAATTGCTTTCTAAACTTGAAGAATTTGCATTAGATCAAGAACAACTAGACGAAGTATTTGAAAATCAAGAGCAAATTGCTGTTTCTAAATTTTATGAAAGCCTTCCAAAACCTTGGGCAATTGCTATGCAAGAACTTCTTAATGATGAAATTTATGTTAGAGATAATAAGATTGAAGAAGATGATGAATCTGTTGAGTCTAGTGAGTCTGAATAAATAGAAAGCTTTATGCTTAATGGTAAAAAAGTCTTACTTGGGATAACTGCAAGTATTGCAGCTTATAAATCAGCTTCTATTGTTAGATTACTTAAAAAGTCTGGAGCTCAGGTCAAAGTTATTCAAACTGCTGAATCAACTAACTTTATTACTCCTTTAACACTTTCAACATTATCAGAAAATGATGTTTTATTAGATTTAATTGATTCAGATACTAATACTTGGAATAACCATGTTGAATTATCAATTTGGGCAGATTTAATGTTAATCGCACCATTAACAGCCAAGTCAATGTCTAAAATGGTGCAAGGAAATTGTGACAATTTACTTTTAGCTACATATCTTTCAGCTAAATGTCCTGTATATTTTGCACCAGCTATGGATTTAGACATGTATAAACATCCTTCAACCGTTGATAATATCAATAAATTAATTTCCTTTTCAAATGTACATATACCAGCTAAATATGGTTTTCTGGCAAGTGGACTTGAAGGAGAAGGAAGAATGTGTGAGCCTGAAGAGATAATAAGTTTTATTAAACTAGATTTAGAAGATAAGCTATCATTAAAAGGTAAGAAATTGCTAATAACTTCAGGCCCAACAAGAGAAGCAATCGATAAGGTTCGTTACATCAGTAATCATTCTTCTGGGAAAATGGGCTTTGCTCTAGCAAAGATTGCTGTTTCTCTTGGAGCACAAGTAACTATTATCACGGGTCCAACTAATCAAACCTTAGACAGTGATAGATTAAAACGAATTAATGTTATAAGTACTCAAGACATGTATGAAGAAGTAAAGATTAATTTACCAGAAAATGATATAATTATATTTGCAGCAGCTGTTTCAGATTTTAAACCAAAAGATGTATTTTTAAGTAAGTTAAAAACTAAAAAAATTAATTTAGAATTAGTTGAAACAATTGATATTGCAAATTTTTCATCAACAATTAAGACTAAAGATCAATTTCTTGTTGGTTTTGCTTTAGAGAATGAAAATGAAATTGTTAATGCAAAAGAAAAATTATTAAAAAAGAATTTAGATTTAATTGTAGTTAATTCATTAAGAGATAAGAATACCGGCTTTAATTATGACACTAATAAAATTACTATTATTGATAAAGAATTAAATATCTTTAAATATGAATTAAAGGATAAAATTGACGTTGCAAAAGATATTTTTAATAAAATAATTGAACTTAATTAAATGAGGCTAACAGTCATCTTATTATTATTATTATTATTTTCTGATATATCTGCACAAGAGTTGATTTGTAATATCAGAGTAAATGCAAATCAAATTCAAACTAGTGATAAGAAAATATTTAATTCTTTACAAAGTGATTTATATGAGTTTGTAAATAATACAAAATGGACAAATACCAATTTTCAAAGTGAGGAAAGAATTGAATGTTCAATTTTAATAAATATAAGTAAAATGATTTCTAATGATGAATTTGAAGGAAGTATTCAAATTCAAAGTACTAGACCTATTTATGGTACATCATATAAATCAACTTTATTTAACTATCAGGATAATAATTTTAGATTTAATTATTTAGAATTTCAAGCATTAGAATTTACAGAAAATACTCATTTATCTAATTTAACATCTGTAATTGGATTCTATATTAATATTATTCTTGGATTAGATTTTGCTACATTTTCTGAAGATGGTGGAATGGAGTATTTTGGAAAAGCTCAAAAAATTGTTTCTAATGCACAAAATGCTCCTCAAAAAGGGTGGAAAGCCTTTGAGAGTGATAGAAATAGATATTGGCTTGCTCACGATCTAGCTGATCCTAGATATTCAGATTATCAAAGAACTCTTTATGCTTATCACAGACTTGGACTAGACAAACTTTCTGAAGAGCCTGATGATGCTCGATATGAAATTACAGAATCATTAGAGTCCCTTAAAAGTGTTTTTAGAGAAAATCCTTCAGCATTTATATTAAAACTCTTTTTTGATGCTAAATCAGATGAAATTGCCAAAATTTATTCAGAAGCTTTTCCAAATGAACAAGCTAGAATAGTTAAAATTTTAACTGAGATTGATCCTACAAACTCATCAAAATATCAGAGGATAACACAAAATAAGATAGAAAGATAAAAAATGCTTAAAAGTCTTTACATTAAAAATTATGCATTAATTGATGAAATATCATTAAGTTTTAATAAGGATTTTACTGTAATTTCTGGAGATACTGGCTCAGGTAAATCAATCTTATTAAATTCAATTGCTTTATTATTTGGTAAAAGATTAGAAAAGAATTACGTAAATAATAAAAAATGTATTATTGAAGCCGTTTTTGAAATCAACCAGTCTTTAAAAGCTTTTTTTTCTAAATATAATTTAGATTTTGCGTCTGAAACTATTATTAGAAGAGAAATTACTATAAATGGAACTAGTAGAATATTCATTAATGATACTCCAGTTACTCTAATTAAGATTAAAGAACTTTCTAAGTACTTGATTGAGATTCATTCACAAAATGAATCTTTGCTTATTAAGCAAGAACATGAACAAATTAATATTCTAGATAGGTTAGCAAATAATCATGTTCTTTTACAGAAATATCAGAATGAATTCGTTATTTATAATAATATATTAAAAGAACGAAATGAAATTAATTTAAAAAGTGATATTTCCACTCTTGAGCTTGATTTTTTACAATTTCAATTAAAAGAACTTAAAGATTCTCATCTAAATAAAGATGAAAAAGAACTTATTGAGAAGAGACTTTTGATATTATCTAATTCAGAAGAGATTTCTAAAATAATATCATCATCATCTGAATATTTAACATCTGAAAATGGTATAATAAATAATCTCAATAAAATTTATAGAGATTTTTTAAAGTTTGAAAATTTTAATCATTTAAGTGATAGACTTAATTCTAATATTATTGATTTAAATGATATTTCTGATGAAGTGTTATCATATAGAAATAATTTAGATGCAAATCCAAAAGAAATTAATGAACTTTCATCTAGATTAAATATTTTAAATAATTTATTCCTCAAACATAGAGTTAAATCTATTGATGAGTTATTTTTAATTATTAAAAAATTAGAGGAGAAGATTTCATTATTTTCTAATTTATCACAAAATATTAATGATCTTAATTTAAAAATTGATAAGCAATTAAAAATAATTTCTAAACTTTCTGAAGATATTACAATTTCAAGAAAAAAAGTTTGTAAAAAATTTGAAGAAGATATTGAAGAAACATTAAAATCTTTGTCTATTCCTCATGCAAAATTTAATATTCATATAGATAAAAGTGAAAATTATAATTTTACAGGAAACGATAATATTCAATTTTATTTTAGTGCAAATAAGGGTAAAAATGCTAAGAATTTATCATCTGTTGCATCTGGAGGTGAAGTCTCTAGACTAATGCTAGCAATAAAATTTTTATTATCNAAAGAATTTTCTAATAAAACTTTAATTTTTGATGAAATTGACACTGGAGTTTCCGGTGATATTGCAAGTTACATGGGTGATTTAATGAAAAAAATTAGTTTTACTTCTCAATTGCTTTCAATTACTCATCTGCCACAAATTGCCTCTAAATCTGATTTTCATATTAAAGTTTTTAAGAGAACTTTAGAAAATTCAACAGTCACTAGNGCTGTTTATTTAGAAGGTAATGATAGAGTTGTGGAAATTGCTAAATTATTAAGTGGAAAAAGCATATCAAATGCAGCTATTTTAAATGCAAAAGAATTATTAAATCAATAAGTATATATTTGTAAAACAAAAATTAAATTTTAAATATGAGTCATAATATATTAAAAGGAAAGCGAGGAATTATATTTGGTGCACTTGATAATAAATCAATTGCTTGGAAAGTTGCTCAACAAGCACATTTGGAAGGTGCTAAATTTGTTNTGACTAATGCTCCTATTGCTTTACGTATGGGGACAATTGANCAATTAGCCAAGGAAACTAATTCTAAAGTAATCGCTGCCGATGCAACAAATATGGATGATTTAAATAATTTATTTTCTGAATCTGTTAAAGAGTTAGGAGGTAAAATTGATTTTGTGCTTCATTCAATTGGGATGTCAGTGAATGTAAGAAAAGGAAATCCATATTTTGCTCAAAACTATGATTATACTATGAAGGGTTTTGATGTTTCTGCACTTTCTTTTCACAAAGTAATGCAAGCAGCCTGGAATCTTGATGCTATGAATGAATGGGGTTCAATTGTGGGACTTTCCTATATTGCTGCTCAAAGAGTATTTCATACTTATAATGATATGGCAGATAATAAAGCTGTTCTAGAGTCTATAGCTAGAAGCTTTGGCTATCATTATGGTGTTAGAAAGAATGTTCGAGTAAATACTATTTCTCAATCACCAACAGATACAACAGCTGGAAGCGGTGTTAAAGGTTTTGATGTTTTTTATAAGTTTTCTAATGATCTTGCTCCCCTAGGAAATGCTTCTGCTGATGAGTGTGCAGCTTACACAATATCTCTATTTTCTGACTATACAAAAAAGGTTACTATGCAAAATTTATTTCATGACGGCGGATTTTCTTTTATGGGTATGAGTGAAGAATCCATGGCGAATTATATGAAACCTAATTCCTAATTGTTTTACAAGTTATTATTCTTTTTAATTAATTTATTTCCTAATCTTAAAAGATTAGCATGGAAATATTGGTACAACTTTATTTCTAAGAGATTTAATAACGATAAGTTTAGATTTATGAACTACGGTTATTATGAAAAAGATTTTTCTCCTACACTGGCAATAACAGATGAGGATGAAAGATATCCCATTCAATTATACCATTTTCTTGCTGAAAAGGTATCTTTTAAAAATTTAGATGTTTTAGAAGTTGGTTCTGGTAGAGGAGGAGGAGCTTCATATCTTGCAAAAACATTTAATCCTAAATCAATTTGTGGAATTGATATTTCCTCTAATGCAATTGACTTATGTAACTCTTTATAT
>JGI24540J26637_10000029_pt1 | contig 46516 bp, 27 predicted proteins | sample NorSeaMetagenome_FD_26637 | JGI IMG/M metagenome (IMG submission 26637)
GAGTAAAGACGGTAAAACTCTCGCGGCTACTGGTACTTCCGAAACTAAAGTCTACACTACAGACGACAGGATTACTTGGACACAGTGGGGTGCTCCCATTGACGGTGGCTTCGTTTCGTCATCACTACCACCATCGACAGTTGTTATAAGTGACGATGGCACAAAAGTAGCTCTGGGAAATTCAGCACTTGGTGGCAAGGTTAATGTGTGGGAGAAACCTTCTAGTGGCGCAGTGTCAGAAGCATGGACACAGCTCGGGTCGGATATCGTTCTCCAGAGTCCACCACCCCCACCGCCGCCGCCGCCACCGCCGCTGTACCTGACCATCGCGGGCTACGAGGAGCTGGCGGGCGGCACCCTGACCATCGCGAGCGGCACCGATGCCGACGGGAGTGCTCGCTATAGCCTATTCGGGGCTGCCATTGCGCTCAGCTACGACGGCCAGACGCTCGCGGTGGGGGCACCTGGGCATTGGGTCAACAATGACNANTGGACGGGTTCCTTTCGCGTGTACGCGCGCAGCGGCAATGGGTGGGAGCAGAAGGGCGGCGAGATGCTTGGAATCGAATATGNCGACGCAGTAGGCAGTGTAACCTGCCTGAGCGCGGACGGCACGATCGTCGCGGTAACGTGGGCGGGCAATGGTGGCAAGATCGACGTCTTCGCGTGGAACGGCGCGAGTTCGAGCTGGGAACCCATGGGCCAAAGAATCACAGGAGCCGCAGGCAGGCTCACCCAGATAGGCCGCGCGCCGACGGGATGCGCCTTGAGCGCCGATGGCTTGGTGCTCGCATTCGAAGTGCACAGCCAGTGGGGCTCCGACCCCGTCCTGGTCCGCGTCTACGGCTACGATGCCGCGTCCGAGGCCTGGCAGGCGCGGGGCACCGACATTGACCACAGTGTGAGAAAAATCGGGGAGAGGCTGGTGCTGAGCGCCGATGGCGAGACGATCGTCGCCACGGCCGCGACTCATTCGGTGTTGGTCGGAGGCGCGTGGTCGCACACGTCGGACGTTCACGTGTACAAGTGGAACGCGGCGGCGGCGGACTGGGACAAAGAAAGTCCGAGGTGGGTCGCTCTGGACGCAACGTGGGGGTGGTCAGATGCCCGCAGCCTGGCGGTGAACGCCGATGGCACAATTTTTGCGGTTGGCGGTTTCGGATCCGGCCCTGGGGGAACAATCTGGGTGTTCGAATGGAACGGCTACGGCTACGACCAGATGGGTGGGACGATCGAAGGCCAGAATGCCTATGACTCTATCGGAAGTTCCGTGTCCCTGAGCGCTGACGGCCTGCTGCTCGCGTCTGGGTTTCAAGGCCGACCCACTTACGACGGGCACGGCGTCTACGCCTGGGACAGTGCCAACTCTGACTGGGACGAGCTTCCCCATCACGACACCGCCCAAACGACCCATCAGACCGACGCCGGCACCGGTTTTGGTCACAATAAACGCGCTCTGTACCTGAGCGGCGACGGCAAGACGCTCGTGGCATCCGACAAGTATTACAAGGTCGACCTCACGCAGCAGGGAAGGGTGCAAACCTTTGTGCACGTGGAGCACGCCTCGCCGCCCGTGCCGCCGCCGCCCGTGACGTCTCTCGCAATGAGCGCGGACGGCCTCACGCTCGCTGTGGGGTCGCCACAAACTGCAAGCGGATCTGTCGACGATGTAGGCAAAGTGAGCGTCTACGATTACATAGCGCTCAATTGGCAACCCAGACCAGGCGGTGACTTGCTCGTCGGCGTGAATGCAGACGATAAGACCGGAACGTCTCTCGCAATGAGCGCGGACGGCCTCACGCTCGCTGTGGGCTCGCCTAATCACGACACAGTTACTCAAGTAGATCTCAGTACGCACACATATTTCGGATGGGCGCCCACCTCGACTTCTGTGAACGACTTCTGGGAACCATTGGACATTAGAATTCTTCAAAATGGTGTCGATATATTGCACAGTGAACCAATTGTCTACCTGTTGGTACCAGTAGGCTTGGCTAACCCTTACCACACGAACGGTGGTATCTTTGCTCAGTATAGACCTAACCAATCGGAATGGTACGGTGGCTATTGGCAGAGCAACCAAAAACCAATTTTATACGTAAAGACAAACGCGGTATTAGACGGGTCGCAGCTTTCGGCAAGCTCAAGACTCGGTGCATCGCAGCATGTACCTAATAGCGGTTACGTTGTGTCTGCAGCTAACCCATCTGGTCCATGGATCATCCGAGGTGCTTGGGACGGCATGTTAATGAATAGCAGTAATACTTATACAGATTTTTCATTAACACAAACTGCAAGCGGATCTGTCGACGATGTAGGCAAAGTGAGCGTCTACGATTATGTAACAGACAATTGGCAACCCAGACCAGGCGGTGACTTGCTCGTCGGTGTGAATGCACACGATAAGACCGGAACGTCTCTTGCAATGAGCGCGGACGGCCTCACGCTCGCTGTGGGGTCGCCGAATCTTCAGGGGGTAGATCACATATACTTTGGTATTGCACCCACACACGAAACAACACCGTCGTGGGCGATGGATTTCACCAGTGCTGATGGATCCACCCCCGGGTCAGTGATGTCAAGTCACGGTGCCACCTTTTCCTCCGATGGTATGCACCAAACAACCACAAATTACGCCCTGGGAACACCCTTTCCTTTCGGCACACCGTTCACGATTTCTATGCGTGTCAAATGGGACACCATGGTGCCATACAACTACGTAATTGAGATGAAAAACAACGATGGCTCCAATGTGATCCGGGTTGGTCCCTGGGGTGGTAACACGTTTCACTACGGACAAAATACACCCAGTTGGAGTAACAACGAAATACAAACCACAACGACTTTGACAACGGGCAACTGGTACGACATCTTAGTGACTCACAGCGGAAGTGAAGTCAAGATTTACATTGATGGAGTACACGAAGCCTCAGGACCGGCTAGTCCGATTGATTCTACCACCAGAAGAGATGTACATAGAATCTTGTACCCTCAAAACCAGGGAGGCTCGGCAACGGTGAAGTACATCAATTTCTACAGTGGTTCTATCGTAGACTCATGGTGGTGTATGAAAGAATTTGGAATTTTGCAAAACGGAGTGAATATCATACCCACAGACACGGGCCCCCCGGCTATCCATGCTGCTTCCACGTATTATTTGAATCCCATACACGTAGATGGCACATACAACTGTTGGCACCAAGGGCAGAGTCATTCGAGTGGCGTGGGTTATCACACCGTGTGGGAAAATGCCGGTCAACCACTCTTCTACGTTCAAACAACCGGGGCGCAGGATGGGTCACAGTTAACTGCGCACATCTTGCAGGAGTCTCACTCACCTACAGGACACATTGTTTCATCGGCTGATGGGATCAATTGGACGATTCGAGCATCATGGAGTCATACACCAACTGGACATAATCAGAATCTGACCCTATCAGAAACGTTGGTATTGGCACATGGTTACGTGCGCGTCTACGACTACATAGCACCCAATTGGCAACCCAGGCCAGGGGGTGACTTGGTCGGAGCGAATGCGGGCGATAATTTGGGTGCTCGGCACAGCGTGGCGATGAGCGATGATGGTTTAATTGTCGCTGTCGGATCACCCGGCGAGTCGGTGGCGGCAGAGAGATCTCCCGCGTACTTTGGACTAGCGCCGACAGGAAATACCGCCCATTCTACCGGCGATTGGGCCGTGCTCAACTTTGAGGTGCTACAGAATGGTAATAATATAATAAATGGTGCAACGGTGGAGTTTTTCGTAACACCAAATGAAAATCCGGGTAATCCATTTGCTACAAGTGGCGGCTACTTCCAATACAAAGGTGCTGAATTTCATAATTATTGGTATAATAATAAAAAGCCAGTGGTTTATTTGAAGGCAAATAATGCAATTGATAGTTCGCAAATTGATGCAGAGATTGTCTTCCGGGTGGATCACTGGCCATCGTCAGGTAATATTGTTTATGCGACAGATCCAGCTGGACCATGGAATGTGATTGGTCAGTGGGGCACGCAGCCAGTTGATACATGGGCACTATTACCTGACGCGGGCCGCAAACAGGTGATTGCACTTTCACCACTACCATCACTACTACCTCCACCGGGCAAGGCAATATTATATCATTGGGATCAGGGTGCATGGAATAATATCACAACTCTAACTGGCAATGCAACCGACGACCTATACGGATTATCTCTAGCGTTAAGCAGTGACGGTATGACGCTTGCTGTAGGTGTTACTAATTATGAAATTGGGGCAACAGAACTACGAATTGGCCAAGTGCGAGTATATAACGCGATAGACGACAATAACGCAATCCTTCCGGATAGCATTAAACCGGTAATTGTATTGAACAAATTGAATGGTCAAGTCGATGTGTCAATTGACAAAGGTGTTCTTTTTTCTGACCCCGGAGTAGAAAGTGTAACTGACGAGTTTGATTACTATCCCCTCCTCTCTATAAACGATGTGGAAATTGTCATACCACCTAACATCGCCGATGTTGGTTCACATACAATAACGTATAGTGTCACAGATAAAAGAGGCAGGGTGGGTTATGCATATAGAACAGTAACCGTAAATATTATAATCGGATAAATAATTAACGAATTAACGAATTAACGAATTAACGAATTAACGAATTAACGAATTAAATAATTAAAATATTAAAAATATTATATATTAATTATTTAAATATGACAGACGAGTTAATTCAAACAAATAGAGACGATGTATATACTGAATTTAATTCACAAGCAAGACCATGGAGATTATATACATCAAATATATACCATGATCCGAATTTAGTAACGGATGAATTATATTTAGCCAGTACTAATCATAGTCATAATGCAAAAAACAATACATTAAATATAGAGGCGTCGGGATCAGATATTAATTTTTATACAAGTGATAATTATAAGACGTATTTTAATAATAATATTTGTGCGGTTAAAGATGTATCATTTAATGGTAAATTAGACGTATCGAATTTAGAAGTATTTATAGATGCTTCATTTAATAATAGAGTATATATATCAAATAATTTAAAAGTTTATGGTGATGTATCATTTAATGGTAAATTAGATGTATCGGGTATTACTACTCTATCAGACCACTTATTAACAGATTCAGCTCATGTCAAACTGCCAGTTTCTTATAGTACATTTGCAGTATCAAAAGGAAATAGTTTAACTAGTAATTTAACCGAGACGTGTGATGTTTGGCATGACTTAACTTCAAACGGGTATATGGTAACAATTAGTCCGTTGTCTTCAAATAGTAATATTAAATTAGAGTTTAAAGTAAATTATGTATGTAAAAATAACAGAACAATTTCTTTTAGAGTAAAAAATAATTCAAATGATATAATATTTAAAGATTTAAGTTTATCTGGTGTTACTAATGGAGTATACAATGGGTTGTTTATTGATTCTAATAGTTATAATTCTGATGTAAGCTATAGTCTTGAATATATGATTTTTAATCCTAATGTAGCAATCGACACAACCTTTTCTACTAATGGGGATAATACCGAGACAGACTCCGGTATATTAGGATATGAACATGGCAATTATAATATAATCATTGCACAAGAATTATATGTACCAGTTGAAACACTTTAATCTTTAAAAAAAATGTTTGCCTATAATTTTATAATAAATAATATATTCTTTTATTTAATATAGATATGTCATCTATTAGTAATCAAATAGTTGCAAATATTAAAAAAACATCTACAAATTTTAATTCTTTTAGTTTTGTAAACAGTGAGAACGTAGTATGTATTGATACCAGTAGAAACAGAATCGGCATTAATAGAAAAAACCCTTTATATTCTATAGACATTTCAGGTGACTCTAGCGATGATGCTATCAGAGTTTATAATCTACATATTAATAATTTAGCGATAATAAATGAAATTTCATCAAATAAAATAGATACCGTTTCATTAATCGGTGAAAACATAGATGTTTCGCATATACTTTTTGAAACTGTCTCGGGGAGTATTGTTGATATTATCTCATTAATAACTCATGATATATCTTCGAAATTTATTGAATCCGAAGTTATAGAAGCTAATAATATAAATGTTACAAATGAAATATCAGGAAATAATTTATTCATTACAAATGATATAACATGCCATAACGAGATTACTTGTCAAAAACTATCAGCAGATATAATATCATTACCAGCTGTAGACATACCAAGAATAGACACGAAACAAATAAGAATAGAAGAGTATGCTTATATATATTTCGCAGATATATCAGATATACAGGTGAATACGCTATCGGGAGAAACTTTATATGTTAAAAATTCATTAAATTCTTTAGAAGAAGCCACGTTCAAAGATATACTTGTTACTGGGGATGCGAATTTTGATAAAATAACTATAGATAACCTCAGTATTTTAAATGATATTTGTTGCAATAGAATAATTACAACAGAATTATCATGTAATAGTATAGATGTAGATCAATTAACATCTAATGGATCTATTCTGATGACTAATGGTGAATTTGGAGATCCAGCGAATCCTCGACCGGGAAACTTTAGTGACTTACAATGCAATAAATTAGATGTTGGTAATGTTACTATTAGTGTTAATTTAAATAATTCAGGTACAACAGATCTATCCTATGGAAAATTAATATTGCCCAAACATAACTCTGGTGAATATGATAATGACAATGATATTTTTGAAGACGGCACATTAACGTTTGATGGTATAAATAATAAATTAAAAGTATATAATAATTCACCATCTAAAGGATGGAATGATATTTGGTTAAATACTTATTACGCTACCATGAAATTAAACACTGATATCATTGGCAATGAAGTTTCTTATAATATAAATAAAAGAACATTCTCTATTGAATTGTCTAATCAATTAATATTAGATATAGATAGACTTCCAAATATAAAATATATACCGCTTGACGTAGTTAGTTATTTTGGTAATAAAATAACAATTTCGGAAATGGTCAATGGGAGTAAAACCGTTGAAATAAGCGATAGAGAACAAGATGAAATATTTGAAATTCATGCTACTGTAGGAATAAAGTATTTGAATAAAGATCCGGGAGATGTTGAACCAAATGTTTATACATTTGGATTATATCCAAATTATAAAGATCCAGATATTGCCAACGTAATGAGGAGTATTACGGATGCTTTTGTTGAAATAAAGAACACTATTATTGCATTTGACAATAGTTTTAATTATGCAACTACATCTTTAAGTTATATTGGTCCACTTATTAATAGTAAATTAAATCATGATGTTGATAAATATGATGGTTTCAATTTTTACATAACGGCTGATAAAGATATAAATTTTATCGCAATCGACAAATTTAATGCAACGATTAAACAGTTACCAAATTTTTAATATAATTTTTTTAATATTATGTAAAAAATTATATTTTTTACTTTCTTAATAATATTCTTGATATTCTCATTATATTCGATGCTCCGGAACCTAATTTATAATTATGTTGAATTGGTTTATAATATACAGGACACTTACATGGTCCAAATGGGTTAGTCGGGATCACCTCATCGCTGACATCTATTACAATAGGTTTGACCGTTATTATTAAATCTCTCTCTAACCTAGTAGTAATTCCAAATCCCTTATTACTAGTTGCCGAATAAACAATAGCATTTTCATAAACACCAGGTGTATTTATATCTGTTAAGTTTATTTCAACGTTTACGGGTATTTCATATGGTTCATTGGTTAGTGGATCAGTACCTGCTGCGGGGTCACTCGCAATAATATTTTCTATAAGCATATCTTTAAGTTCGTTATTATATATTGTTCCTTCTTGTATTGTAAAACTCCAGCTTGATTCTAATGATGCTAAAAATTCCTGAATGGTTAAATTAGTTAGAGAGAGTGGATCTCTAAAATAAAATAATGGATAATCAAACGCTCTCTCCACGTTAACAGTTCTTTCAATAATATTTTTATTATTAGCATTATCTATAACCGTATATAAAATATTTATAGATGCATCATCGCCTAGGAATGTAGTATTTGAATTATATAAATTTGTAACATCTATTTCAATAGTAGAATAAATATTATTTTCTAATTCTGACGTTTGAAAACTTGAATAAGATACATCGTTGTATCTAATATTTGTCAAATCATTGGTTATATCATACGATTGATTAAGTTCAATAAATGAAATATCGTTTATTAAAATATCCAATAATGTATTTATATCACTCGAGGTTGACAGCGCTTGTGAAAATGATAAATCAGTATTATTAAATATTAATGTGGGTGGAGTATAATCGGGTATTGCTATATCTAATACTATTGTATCGACATATTTATCGGGGTACAAATAACTATTATATTTTATTTCAAATTTCATTTTAACATTATTTGAATAAAAACTATTTATTAATAATTCACTACCGCTCATATGGTAATTAATACTGTCATAAATTATGGTTTTATCTAAATAGTCATATACATTTGAATAGGCATTTATAAAATAATTATAATTATTTATTACATGGTTTATATTAATGCTAATGTCAATTATACTCTTATCAGTAATACCATTAATATCAATATATTCAAATCCTGGATCAAAACTATTATGACAGTTATCAGTTGCATGTAAATGATTAGTAGTGGATATATATATATATGTATTGCTTTGCCCAGATACAGTAATTTGCTCTCTTAACGCAGTATCTAAAGCTGAATAATTATTTAATAAACTTGCAATAAAAAGGTCTATGTCTGTTATATCATATAAATCTGTTACAACTAAATCAATTTGATTATAATTTGCCTCTCGTATTTTTAATTCATTTAATGTTTTATCATAATTTTGTTTCATTTGTCTAAAATTATTTAATAATTGATGTAATATATCTAAATCAGAATATTGACTTAAGAATGAATGTTCACTTAATTTGATTATGGTTTCGATATTTTTACCATTATAATAATAATATAAATTGTTATATACAAAATTGTCTATAGTTGTATTTATTGATTTGGCATCAGTATGTAATTGATCTATTTTATCAAAATTAGTTATACCATAATATTCATTGATATTCAATCTTATATGTTTATCATCTTGGTGATATATAAAGATTTCTTCAATCATTGAGTATTTATTTTTTATTTGTTTTAAATTATAAAAAATATTTGCTGATAATTTATTTAGAGATGCGTTTGGTAACGTTAATTGATAATTAATTGATATAAATTCAAAAGAATTATATAACTCGTTCATATTTTGAATAGTAAAATTATTTAATAATTTATTATTACTTGATAAATAATCATTATGAACATGTTTATAAATTAAATCATTATTTATTATAATATCTATATATTTTAATTTAAAATGTATTATTTTTAAAAAATCTTGCAAATAATTTAATATCTCTATTTTACTTTTATCAATAATAATATTTTGATCAGCTCTTATGTCATATATATTTAAATCTTTTAAAAAATTTATATCTTTTAAAGTATATGATAAATAACTCTTATTATACATATTCCATGGGACATCTAAATTTGGATTATCATAAATATATCTTTCAAAATAATCATTTAAATTAATTACATAACTATGACTATGTAAATTTTTTAATTCATCGTGATATGTATACGGATATAAATTATAATCAATATTATTTAATGCTATAGGTCTTATATCAAATTGAGTTAAATAATTATCTGTGTTAGATAATTCATTATCTAAAAAATATGTAATAAATGTTTTATACGATGGTGTATCCTGTTCAATTACATCATTTTTGGTATTGGCATTATTTTTTATATTTTTTTCATCGCCAACAAAACAACCATATATATCATTTGTTGATATTTCTAATAAATATTTATTATTATTTGAAAAATCGCGTAATGTTTTTTCCAATGATAAGTTTGGTTCATTTACTTTATAATTATTTCCCGTATCTTGGTGTGAATGGAAAATTAATACATTTTCTTCATCTAAATACATATTATGAAAAATATTTTCTTGTGTAATTCCTATAAATTTATTATATTCATGACCTATCATTTGCGTATCTCTTACTGATAAAAAAACTCTATTTTCCAATTCATTATTTACATATTCTATACCACGTGAATTTGTTATATTTTCATAAAGTTTATATAAAATACCACTACTATCTTCTGAATCAATTAAATATTCATTTAATTCTATTAAACCATTTGAAAATAAAATACTTTGTTCAGGATCTTTTATTATTGTTGGTATAGTTCCAGATATATCACTCCATATATTTACTATAAATTCATCAAATAATAAATTATTCTTATCTGTCAAAAAATTACTACCCGTATCATATAATGGAAAATGTTCTTTGTGTAAAAAGTTTAATAAATTTTTGTCAATATTATAGTTTGATAAATCTATATATGTTTGTAAATTAAATGTTATTAGATTATCAAAAATATGATTAAATGTTATCATATTTGAATTTAAATATTTATCCAAAAAATAATCATACGTTTTATTATCTTCTAACAGTGAAACATGATTTATATAAGTTAATTCATTTATCCTACTTATAAAATTTTTTGTTACTAATCTACCAGTTAATAATCTATTTTTTCTAAAAAAATTACTATAATTATCTATCTCTGAATTTGAATAAAATAAATTTAATATATCTAAATTATATAAAATGTCATTAGTATTACGTAAAAATGTTTTTTTTGAAAATCCAACCGTACCCATCGCCACTTGAGAAAACAAATTTATAGATTCAGCACCTAACCCAGTCCACTTTATTCCATCGCTCGATACCGCAATTCTATCTAATTCACCCAAACCACTGGCTATCCAAGTAGAACCGTTCCACGCAATAGAATTGCATTCTGAAAATATGGTTGTTTCACTGGAAAACCAGTCTAAGCCATTAAACGAATATATAATTGCGGATTTTCCATTTGATATATTACCCTTACCGACAATTATTGCCATATTATCATTTACTGCTACATCTCTCCCTTCTATTATATTTAATTTACCCAAACCAATCCAATTTATACCATTATTTGAATATGCTATTGTATTATCTACGCCTTCACCAACTGCTATCCATATATTTTCTTTATTATAATACACGCCACCATTTCCTTGAACCGAAAATATTGTATCTTTTGTATTTCCACCTTCACCCTCGCCTGGAATCCAAGTTTTTCCATCGCTTGAATATGCTATTGAATTTGAATTACTATCATTACCAAATGCAAGTATATAAGTATTATTATGTTTTGAAAATGAATTAATTTCTATATCAAATAAAGTTTTACCTAACCCAATCCACATTATTCCTGTATTTGAATAAGCCAAATTATTTATACTACCCTTACCACCGACTAACCAAAGTGTATTAGAATTATCATACACTATAGCTTTTGCATAATCATCTAAAATAACTTTAGAATTATTTGTCGGTATCCAATCAATACCATTATTCGAATATATTATTGTGTCATTTATGCCACTACCAACTGCAATAAATCTAGACATATCATCATACCCTATTCCAAGTCCTGAACTATCTAATAAAACTTTACCCAAACCAATCCAATTGATACCATTATCAATTGAATATCCCATTGTATTTTCTATTCCGCAGCCAACAGCCACTAACATATTTTCTACTAATATATTAGTTGATAAATTTGATAGTAAATTTGCTTCAGTATCTATCGTATAATCATATTGAAAAACATATGTCTGTTGCATATTAACACTAAAATCATATAAATAATGATTACTTATATCATGTTTTATATTTTCATTTGAAATTTGTGAATCCGGTGTATCGGCATATTGTGGTACATGATCAATTCCTTGGTTTGTTACTGGATCATAATTTGGAGAATGTTGATATTTTTTAAACATTAATAATTTTTCATTTTTATTTATTATAATATTATGATTTATATTTTGTTGCGTTATACAATTTATATGAACATTGTTATGACTAATATCATTTCCATTTATACCAGATAAATCAAAAGTTTGGGACAAAAATATTTTATTTAATAATTTTTCGTTGTTGTGAATTGTATGTAAAACAGATGAATTATCTACAGATAATACATTATCGCTTATATATATATTTGCATTTGATATCACTAAATTATTCCTAGTTTCAATTCTAGCCCCCATATTTGGAAAATGTTCCGAATAATAATATAATGGTGTTGGTGTCGTTGCGGACAAAATTAATTCTGTATATCCATCTGTTAATCCTGGCAAACTATATTCAATTATTCCTTTTGTATATTCTATGCCGCCATTATGAGTACCATCTTCTGTTATTGAAAATTTAATTCTATTATAAAAATTCTTTTCTGTGTCTTGAATAAATTTATATCTCCCCATTGCTAAATGTAATATTGGTTTTGGTAATTCGGTTATATTACGTCGATTTACATCTTCCAACGATGGGTATATCTCTCCTGTTAATATAAAAAATTGTTTTGAAAGATCCGATACAGTGTTTTCAGATACTTCATTGTATCCTGATACATCAACTCTAAATGTGTCTTCTGGTAACTGTATATTACGCAATTCATTTATTAATACTATATTACATTCTGTTGTCCACAAAAATATATCTTCTAACAAAATAGGGTTTTTACTAAGATCTAAATATTCTACACTTGCTCTATTAAAGTCATCAGTTACACTTAAAACAATTTCACCCCAATGATATTCATTGTTATTATGTGTTATAACATTCTCCCCTGTTATACTTATTATATCGGTTATATCTACATTATTACCAAATACTCTAATTGCATCGGCCTCGTCTGATATATTAATTGTATAAACGGCATTATATAAACCCCATTTATAATCTACATTTTTTCTTTTCAACTCATTTAATCCATTTATTACCCCTGGTAAGCATTTTGAATCTACTACATGAACTTCTCTATCTGCTGTCGGTGTATATGTAATTGTATTAGTATTATCGGTAAATGTTACGCTCATTTGTATTCTAACTATTTGAACACCTAATTCGGTTTTATCTATGTCGTTTAACATTTTTAGAGTAATGTCTCTTCTATCAACTACTCCATGATAGTAATCAATCACCGATCCTCCGCGATCAATATAATTATTATGTCGATTAAAATAAAATTTTAAAAACTCATTTGCTTTTACATCCCTTTCATAAGTTAAATTTATAAAAGGGTCAAACCTTTCTACTATCAAAGATCTCGATATATCTGAAAAATTACCACGCGAATCATATAGTTTAAAATTTTGAACATAGTTTCCAGCATTTAATGTAAGATATGCTGCCGATATATCAAAATTTGGTATTTCTGTTATTTCTACGGCCGATATAGAATCAGAATCAGAATCAGAATCAGAACCTACTGCTACGCGTAAGTCAATTTTTTCTATATTATTATTTACATTTAGTGCTCGAAAATTCCAAGAATTTTCATTTATGTTTACAACATTTTCTATTAAGTATTTTGTTGTTATGCTTCCATTTATTATTGATATCTCATTGCGTTGAAGCGACCTATTAATTACTGTAGTATTAGTATCACCATTGCTTTGATATTCTATCATGTTATTTCCATTATGTTTAAATGTATGAACGATATCTAGTGGATAATAAAAAACTATTTCCGCATAATTATTTGTATTTGAGTTTATATCAGAATTATATATAAAAAATACATTAATCATGGTATCTTGTAAATTTGAATTAATATTTATTGTAGTAGTGAGACTAGATATACTTGGAAAACTTTTAGGTAAAACATCGGACCCGTTTTGTGATGGTAATATTTTTTTATATGATATATATAACCTAAATTCTGGGTCTGCGTCTAATGGCATAGTTTCATTACTTAAAGTCTGTGTTGTTCCGTTTATAGCATCAAAAATATTTATACCCGGAATTGAAAATATAGTAGAACCATATACATCAGATGTTAGATAATATGGATTAAATAAATTTTTATTTTTTATATTTTCCATACTTTCTAATAGCGTTAATTCGGACATTAATGGCAATTTTATATTGTATATATCAGTATGATCAATTGATGAAATAAATGATAACACAGGTGGAGTTGTATCAATTCTATTAAAGTTTATTGTTTCCGTATAGGTATCTAAATAAGTTTCACTTTGTAACCTTGTAACAAGTGCTGTAAAAGTAATGACATAAACACCTAACTTATTTGAATTATTAGATTCAAATGCATTATTCGTTATCGTGTGTTGGTTGGAGGGAATTACATTATTGTTATACCTTGCATGCATTGTAAATGAAAAGTCCGTATGATATCGCAGGTTATTTGCTTCGTATGTGATTGTTTTTGTTATTATATCGTATGTTAGATCACTGATATCAAATATTGATCCTAAATTATTATTATTTGTAATTAAATTATTAAAATTGTAATTAAAATTTTTATCTAATTCTATGACGTTTTCAAATATAGAAATTTTAGGTGCGAATACAAAATTTGTTATGTGCTTTATTGAAATATTTAGACAAATATCGGTAGATATTTGACTTATATCTCGCGCTTGATATAATACCGTATATGATACACTACTATTACTTGTATCGTTTGTAGTTAATAATAATTCAGATGATGAAAAATCATACGAATCCAGATATGGATTGGGAAAAGAAGGAGTTAAATCTTTATATGTTAACAATTTTATAAATACTGGTGTGTCGTTATCAATTAGTATTTCGTATAAAGATATTGAAATATCTCTTAAATAAGTACCTTTGTCCGTGAAAAATGCACTCGGCATAATTAACTCTTCAAATTGATCCACCTCTATTGTTTCATATGATATCGTAATTATTGGACCATTCGTATCAACCACCTGAATGATTCTCTCTAATATTGTGCGCTGTCCATTTTTATCTGTTGCTGTATATATAATTTTATATATTCCTATTCTGGGATTTTCTTGATTTAGTTCTGGTGTTTCAACTATGCCATCTTGCACACTTTTAAAATTTATGTCATAATTTGTTGATAAATAAGAAATGTCAGGGAAATAATTATAATAATAAAATTTATCATATTCACTAGTTACATTAACATATAAAATTAATGATGCATCAGTTAAAATTTCGGCTGCCTCATGAAGTGTAACATGTGGATTTTCTAGAGTATATAGAGTATATAGACCATCAAAAATTGGACCTTCGTTTGTAATTGTAATTGTAATATCTATAGTATCCGAAGTTAAATAATATGATCCTTGTTCTATTGTTGAATAAAATTTAATAACATTATCGGTAGACGGTGTATAATTTACTGCACTATAAATTAATGCACTTGGATCATAATCATGAAATCCAACTAATGATGTTATTTTGTTTGGTAAAATATAACTTATATCAATATTAAGGTCAGCCGTCAACATTCTATCGTGATATAATGTAAAGTTCGACGAAATATCATGGTTCAAATTTCCAAAAGATATTTCCAAAATATTCGTATTATTAATAAAATCTATTTTGGGTTTTGTAGTATTTATAATATCAACATATCTATTTATTGTGGCGTAATTATATTGATTATCAGATATATCATAAATAATTATTAATTGATTTTCTGGTTTTGAAAATAATTCCATACATGAAACGTCATATTTAATATCGCTTATTGTTAGTATATTTGTTTTTTTATAATCTATAGTTATACCGGATATACTAATTTCAAAGTTATCACTATCTATATGAAAATTATCATGTAATGAGAACGTTTCAAAAATTATTGACGATAATTCGTTTAAAAAATCTTCTTCATTTTTTTCATAATTAAATGCTTGATATGAAAAATCTTTATAATCATTGTTTAGATTACTATATTCTATAAATTCACTCTCTACTTTAGTAAACGATATGGTTGGGTTCTCAATATCTATTATATCTACTGTTCTAATTTGAGAATACGTGTTACCGGTTGTATCTGTTACTGTATATTCAAATTTTAATGGTTCGTATTTATTAATGCCTATAGATACCACGTTAAATGAGCCGTCAGCGTTTAAATACTGGATATTAGTGTCACTATCAAATACTGGTACATTTCTCAATTTATCTTCATTAAAATCTACTACCATACCACTAATTGTTAATACATATGAGGTATCTGTCGCGGTCAATGAACTGTGTTCATCAAATGATTTATACTCTTCTATTACGCTTTTTAAAAAATCGAATGAGGAATGTACGGTTAAACTAAAATCTATATTAGAACGACTTGAATATTCAGATTCAAGAGGAGTTGTATATGTTTTAGGATCTACTATTGATAAACTTGGAAATATTAATTGTGGTTTTTCTATATCTTTCACTTGTATAAACCGCGTTATAGAAACCGAATCATCCGAATTACGTTTTTTTACTTGATATATGAAAGTATACGAATCGCTTGCAACACTTGTATCCAGATTTAATGTCCATGATATGTCATACGCTCCTAAAACGGCGGTATTGGCTGCAGTTGTTTCGCTAGTTAGGTCATATTCGGAACTGTCTGGTTTAAAATTAACTGATACATCTTGATATGTTATTGTTATACCGTTTTCTATATATTCATTATAATTTAGTGAAATTACCTCATTGGTAGACCCATCTAATTGTAATAGAGGAATATCTTTAAAAATTATTTTTAAAGTAGCTGGATTACTTGAATTTCCGCATAAATCGAATGCGGTATAGCTAATATCGGCACTCGTTTCATTCCCTAGATTTAAAATATCTACTTCAATAACGCTATCTGTATAGGTTGTATTTATATGCCCTGAAACCTCAGCCGTTAAAAAACCATTATAAATAGAATTATCTGAGAATTCTAACAACGGGGTATTTGTATTTTCTATAAACAAATCGCCCGTCTTAAAAAAGGATATGTCATTTATTACATGAAATTTAAGATAATTAGGATATATTAGTTCATATGATGAATTTGTTTGATTATTATTTTTAAAGTTAATTTCTGGAGATATATTATCATCGTGTATATTTATAAAAAATGTTCTTGAAATGTCTATTATTAAATTTGTATCAGCTATTACATCACTTATATCATTAAATATAAAATCTTCACTCGATAGACCAAGAGCTGATACAGTGAGTTCATAATTACCAATATATTTAGGATCAATATTATTTGGTGTAAAAAAATCTATTTCTTCAAACGACCCGTCTATTGTAACTTTACTGTTGTTATTTGTACAGTCTATATTAAGTTTAAAATAAGTATTAGTTATTGTAAGCGAAGCGTCAAAATTTAATTCTCCATATTTCACTCGATAGACCAGACTTATATCAATTACATTCTCGTAATTATCTATTTTATTTATAGTTACCTCATCACCCCTTAAGCGTAATTTATTAATCGAGTCTTTTCCCGATTGCGTAATAAATGTATTATAAGCATTCCCGATTGGGCCATCGTTGTCATCCTCACCCAAATCGTTATCATCTACAGTAAGCAGAGACATATTTAATATATTAGTGTCGCCATCCGCTACATTCACCGTTGTTATGGTGTTACCTTTTATATTTTTTATTAGTATACCATTCTCATCTAATTTTTTTTTAGATCCGGTGTATAATTTGGCACTAAAATTATTAGATAAATAATAGTTTAGTGATATATCTATTATTTCGCTGACTTGTATTTTGAATGGACTCCCTTCCGTATTATTATATATTAGTATATCACTACTAATATTTTGTCTCGATACAGCATCATTCGTGCTGGTCAAATCATAATATTCACCTGATAATGTGATTTTGAATGGTATTGATATTTTTTCTTGTATATCATTGTATATATAAACATCCAAATTTTTATAAAAATTATTAGATGGATTTATTATATTTGTTGGTATATTTATTATATTTGTATATGGGTTTGAATTTTGAAACAAATAATCTTTGTAATTTACTTCAATAAACGGACCTGTATTAATTTGTACCAATCTATATAAAAATATTATATTCTCTTCATAATCTTTTAATGTATAAGTAATTATATAATTTTGTAAACCATAATTTATATCACGTGGTGCAGTCGTTGTTATTAAATTACTAATATCATGGTTATATCTATCCACTGCTTTATATGGTGTAGTTAGTTCGATAAAACCTTCATATAAATTTATATTAAAAATATTTTGTGTATAATTATGAGTATAAGGTTTATTTATTTGATTATATAGTTTAAATTCCAGGCTGCCTGTTATATTATTTACGGTGTCCGAGTCATTACAGAACGATGTATAAATAAAATTATTAGATATTTCATATTCAATAATCGGAGTGGCCAAAATATCTAGAACTCTGATTTGTATGTTTTTATTTTGAAATAATTTTCCATCTCTATTGTTTACATGTATTACAACCTTATTATAATAATAAATTTGGCCGTTACTTTGAATTTGATTGCTTGAAGCTGTTTCATCTATATAAATACAATCTTTAATATAGTCATTAATGTCGTCATTAATTAATCTAATTGGTAGATTTCTATCTACATTAAATATTGTATAACGTCCATTATATACACCATATTTATAAATACTATAATCAATGTTGTCATTATTTTCATCTTGTCGTGTACCGTGATTATTCAAATTAAATTCATAATGATATTTATTACCTACTAAGTTTTCTATTCGTTTTGCTTCTGAAACTATATTTAAACATTCAGTACTTGAATCGGCTAATCTATTAAAGTAGCCATATGCATCTTCTGGTATATAATCACATACTATATCATAGCCAAATAAATTTACATTATTTACTTGATTTATACCATCTAATGGAAATGATTTAATAGATATCTTTGAACTATCATAATGCGTTGAATAACTTGAATCTATTGATATCTTTATATCGCCATAATAATATGATATATTACTTGCATCTACTAAAATACTTAATTCTCCACTTATATCATCTTGTTCTGCATCTACATAAAAAATTCTATTAGTGTCATTATTTGTATTTTTTGGAATTGTAATATTAAAACTATCATCCAATTTCTGTAAACTTAAATCATCATAATTTAACCCGCTTAACGCTTCACCACTTAAGGCAAATGGATGATTACTACAAAAATCTTCAATAGCAATAAAAGTATATTCCATCGATCTCATAAAATAAAAATTATCTCCACTATTTGTTAATCCTGTTTCTATTAATGAAGTTGAAATATTAAGTAAATTATAACATTCATCATAAAATCTATAATAATTGTTATTATTAAAACTTAAATCACTTCCTTTTGATACATAAATATTTATTGCTTTTCCATAAGAAACATTATAATCTATCAAATTTGATATATCAACAATTTCGCTTATACCAGAAGCATCATAAAAACCAATTGGGTGTGTTTTTGGTACATTTTTTATTGAATAGAAAACTTCTTCATCGGTTTTATATAAACCATAATAAGTGGAAATATTAGTTTCTAAATCACCTATAATTGATTTATCGTTATTAAATATATATAAATTATCAGATATTTCAATTGTATTATTTAAATTAAAACAAATATTACTCATTAATAATATAGTTTATTAAAAATATACTATTAAAAATAAAAATTATGAATTTTACTAAAATTGATATTTAAAATATATTTAAAATCATATCAACAATACAATTATATGCCAAATAATAGTCAAGAACTAGCTAAGAAATATCAAAAAAAATCAGATAAGCAGCATGTTTTAGATAATCCAGATACTTATATTGGTTCTATTGAAAATATTAATACAAATATTTATATATTTGATAGCCAAGAAAAAAAAATTATAGAAAAACCAATTAACTATGTTCCTGGATTATATAAACTATTCGATGAAGGAATTGTTAATTGTAGAGACCATGCAATTAGGATGCAACAATTAATAGAATCCAATGTAAAAGAAAAAAATTATCCGGTTACCAATATTAATATTAGTATTGAAGATGATATAGTTACTTTATATAATGATGGAAATGGAATAGATGTATCTATTCACCCAGAATATAATATATGGATTCCTGAATTAATTTTTGGACATTTAAGAACATCTACTAATTATGATAAAAATGAAAAAAAAATTGTTGGTGGAAAAAATGGATTTGGTTTTAAATTGGTTTTAATTTGGTCTAAATGGGGTAAAATTGAAACAGTCGATCATAAAACTGGAAAAAAATACGTTCAAGAATTTCATGATAATTTAAATATAATTGATAAACCCACTATCACTAGCTGCAAAAATAAACCATATACTTCAGTTAGTTTTAAACCTGATTTTGAAAAACTTAAACTTGCGGGATTTGATGAAAATTTCAAATCTCTTATGTTAAGAAGAATTTATGATATAGCTGCTGTAACTGATAAATCAATTAAAGTTAAATATAACTCACAGCATATTGATGTAAAAAGTTTCTTAAATTATATTGATTTATACATTGGAAATAAAAATGAAACTGAAAGAATTTATGAAGAAGCTAATATAAGATGGGAATATGCAGTTTGTATTGCACCCAATGAAGAATTTACTCAAATTAGTTTTGTTAATGGGATTTTTACTTCTAAAGGTGGTAAACACGTTGATTATATTACAAATCAAATTATTCGAAAAATTACAACATTTATAAAAAATAAAAAGCACATTGAAGTTAAGCCATCGTCTATCAAAGAACAATTGATGATTTTTGTTAATTGTACCATTGAAAATCCAGCATTTGACAGTCAAAATAAAGATTATCTTAATACTGCGATCAGTAACTTTGGATCATCATGTGAAGTTTCCGATAAATTTATCGAAAAATTGGCGAAAATGGGAGTAATGTCAACTGCTTGCACTATTACAGAAGTTAAAGAAAATAAAGCTGCTAAGAAAACCGACGGTGCAAAAGTTAAAAATATTCGTAACATTCCAAAATTAGTAGATGCTAATTTTGCAGGAACAAATAAATCATCCGAGTGTACAATTATTTTATGCGAAGGAGATTCCGCTAAATCTGGTATTATTTCCGGTCTTTCTAGAGAAGATAGAAATATTATAGGCGTTTACCCGATGAAAGGTAAAATGTTCAATGTTAGGGGTGAAAATGTATCTAAAATATCGGACAATAAAGAAATTACTGAAATAAAACAAATTTTGGGTTTAGAACATGATAAAATATATACACCAAACGATATTAAAACAAAACTTAGATATGGTAAAGTTTTATTTATGACTGATCAAGATTTAGATGGTAGTCATATTAAGGGGCTGGGCATTAATATGATTGATAGTGAATGGAAATCGTTAATCGAAATACCAGAATTTATTGGTTATATGAATACTCCTATTTTAAAAGCAACAAAGGGAAAAGATATTATTGAATTTTATAATAATGGTGAATTTGAAGATTGGAAATTAAATAATGACGTATCTAAATGGTCTATTAAATATTACAAGGGTCTAGGGACTAGCACAAGTAAAGAATTTAAAGAATATTTTCAGAAAAAGAAAATTGTAAACTTTTCATCATCAGAAAAATGTTCTGACTTAATTGACATGGTGTTTAATAAAAAAAGGGCAAATGATAGAAAAGATTGGTTATCTGATTATAATAGACACGCCTTTCTTGATACCAGTAAAACCTCTGTTACTTATGAAGAATTTATTAATAATGATTTACGCCATTTCTCAAAATATGATAATGATCGATCTATACCCAATATAACAGATGGTCTTAAAATTAGTTTAAGAAAGATTTTATATTCTGCATTCAAAAAAAAACTTTACACCGAAATTAAAGTTGCGCAATTTAGTGGTTATGTATCTGAACATTCTGGTTATCACCATGGTGAAGCTAGTTTAAATGGTGCAATTATCGGACTTGCGCAAAATTTTGTTGGTTCAAATAATATTAATATATTTAAACCAAAAGGACAATTTGGAACTCGTCTTATGGGAGGTAAAGATGCTGCATCTGAAAGATATATCTTTACTCATTTATCTAAAATCACTCGTGCTATTTTTCCAGAAATAGACGATAAAATTTTAAAATATATACAAGATGATGGAGATTTAGTTGAACCGATTTATTATACGCCTATTATTCCAATGATCCTTATAAATGGAACTAAGGGGATCGGTACCGGTTTTAGTACTGACATTATGTCATATAACCCAATTCAAATTATTGAATATTTACAAAATATGCTAAAAAATAACAAGGAGCGTGGAATTATAGAACCTTATTACAAAAATTTTAAAGGTCTTATCATTCCCTGTGACAATCATTATAAAAAATATTTGATTAAAGGTAATTATGAAATTTTAGCTTCAAATAAAATTCGCATATCTGAATTACCAATTGGAACATGGACTCAAGATTATAAAGAGTATATTGAATCATTAATGAATTCTAAAAAAAACTATATTAAAGATTATTCTGATATGTCTACTGAATCCGATGTAGAATTTATTATAGAATTTTATCCGGGTATTATCTCTAAACTTTTAATGGAAAAACACGATCACGGTATTGAGGGTGTTGAAAAATATTTAAAATTATATACTACTCAATCAACTACGAATATGCATCTATTTAATGAAAAAGAACAATTGAAAAAATACGATACTATTTATGAAATTATTGAAGAATATTATAGTATTCGGCTTGAATATTATAATAAAAGAAAACTTTATCTAATTGATTTATTATCTAAAGAATTAATTACATTATCAAATAAAGCTAAATATATTAACGGCAATTTAGATAATCAAATTGATCTTAGGAAAAAAACCAAAGAGGAAATTAATAATTTACTTGAAACTATGAATTTTGATAAAGATTTAGAAAGTGGTAATTATAATTATCTTGTTAAAATGCCAATGGATAGTGTACAAAAAGAAAATGTAGATAAATTGATCTTGGAACATGATAATAAAAAAATAGAATTAGAAAAAATTGAAAATTATAAAATCCAAGAGTTATGGCTTAATGAATTAGATCATTTAAAAAAACTTTATAATGAATTTCTAAACGATGATAAACTTGATGCAAGTGAAACAAAAAAACAAAAACCAAATAATCAAAAAACCAAATAATCAAAAACCAAACAGTAGTTAGATTCACATTCAGCAAAATTAAAACCAGGGTTTCAATTCTAATGTTTTATCAGTTTTATTAGAATATAAAGGTGCGCTCATTGGAACATGCATGTTACTTGCGTCTTCTTTATATCTTAGATAGGCTACTGCCTCATTAAAAACTTGATTAACGCAAAAATTTATTACATAATTATTTAATTCTTGAATTTGTTGTGGGATATTATTATTTAAATTTTTTGAATGTTGATAAAACATACTTCTCATTACTGTTACTATTTGATCGGGTGGTTGCTGATCAATTAATATCTTTTTATTTGATTTATCATAAACCCCTTTTCTTAATCCATTTTGAATCATTTGTATATTATTTTGAGAGAAATAACTATCCGATAAACGAGTTCTTTCAAATGTACCAGTTAAAACATTACTATAATCTGTTTTAGTAGGCAATGGAATTTTATCCATCATAGAAAATTTAGTAGATATATTTGGACCCATTATATTTATTCTGCCGTTTGATGTATTATCCATAATATAATAATTAAATATTATATTTTATTATTATAATATTTTATTATAATATTTTATATATATATTATGAAATCATTTCAAAAAGTTGTATTAAGTATATCTATTATTATATTAATTATTTCTCTTATAATACTTGGTTTATTTTTAGCTAAATCTTTATTCGAAAACTCATTTCCACCCATTATTTCTGACTGTCCTGATTACTGGGATATCGTGACAGATGATACTGTTGGCTCTACAAAACATATGTGTAAAGATAATAACAATATAAATGAAGCAAGTAGAACTAATGATGACGATTGCAAAAGTAAAAAAATAGATATGTTTTCACTGTCTGGTACAGATAAAGAGAGTGAATTATGTGAAAAATATAAGTGGTCTACGAAATGCGGGGTTGTTTGGGATGGAGTTACCAATAATAATAAAGCTTGCGAATCAATATAATTATTTATAATTATTTATAATTATATTTTTTACAATATAATATTATATTTTTTATAATATTATAATGATCATTTCCGAAAATATTATTGAAATTTCAAGCAAATATTTACTTATTATTAATAATTATAATAAATTTTTTTTCAAAAATATTGCTATTTACAAAAATGAAGATTTTATTAAAATTTTACATATAAAAGGGTTATATCTTATATCTAATATATTCAATATTTCATTGTTATATATCGATTCTTTAGTTGATATATATAATTTATGTGAAAAAGGATATATATATTTTGTAGAATTCATTAATCAAATTAATATTAATTATTCATACGAATCATGCTCGTTTGAATTAACTTTAAAAGATGCTGTTATTTTTAGTTACAAAAAAACTATTTTTACTTTTGATAATAAAATTCAAACCAATATTTCAGATGATAATAAATTTAGATTACAAATAATTAATCATATAGTATATATTATAAATAATTTGTCTATTACACTTTGCAATAATGTATATCATTTATATAATTATCAAAATAAATTAGAAAATATAAATCAGGATTCAATTTATTTCAATACATTAAATTTAACAAAACTTGTTAAAAAAATTTTCACCGTAACCGATTTAAATTCTAAACAATTTCAAATTAATTCTAACTACATAGTATATTTTAAAAATATAAATTCTTTAATCGAATATATTAATTTACATTATAAAAATATTCACGCCACATACAATAAAAACTTTTATAATAATGTTATTATTTTTATTGAAAAATATATTATAAAAAAAATTTTTTTAAAAAATATTGATATAAAATATCATATAGATTATAATGCTCTCAGTTTATTAAATAATCATGATAATATATTGCCGTTATTAAATTCATTGGGTAAAATTATTTAATAAATATTATTCTCTTTCTTGTTTTAGTCACCTTCTTCTCTTTTTGTATTGTTTGGTCTATATTTTTGGTCATTATTTCTCTATATTCAGCTACCAATATACTTTTTACATATTCATATACTATTCTTAATACATCTTCACTACATTTACCTACTATTAATATACTACCTGTCCTAAAAATCATATATGAAATTTTTTGAATATTTCCATCTTTTTTTATATTATTATCTACATTTAAAGTATTACTTATGCCTATTTTATTTAAATAATCATAATAATAAACACATTGAATTCCTGGATAAGAACATGGATCGTATGATGCATTTATATGATACTTATATCTTAATGTATTGAATAATATCTCTCGGTCTATATAAAATCCACAATTAAAATTTGAATTTATTAACACGTTTTCTGTTTTATCTGGTAAAATTTCTAATTTTACATTTATTATATCACTTAATATTTTTAATATATTTTTTATTACTAGTTCTAATATTTCATCATTTTGAATACCAGGTATCTCTAATTTTCCAGTGTTGAATATTTTCACATGGATTTCTTTAAATACATTTTTATAAAGAATTCTTAATGTTACTACAAAACAATTATAAAATGCACTTTTTTCTTTTGTTCTGGTATATATTAAATCTTTTTTACATAATCCAACACTGATTTTTCTCACGTCTTTAAATGTAATAATCCTACCATTCGGATTATCTATATGATTGATTATTTTTGTTACATAATAATCTTCATTTTTTATTAATTCTTCTAATGTAGCTAGCTCTTCTTTTGTATTTGATGATATCTTCATTTGTTTTTTTATAATCCCATCCACTTGTTTATCATAATCTTCAATCGATATTTTCCAGAATATTGAATCAATATCTAAATTATCTACCGTTAGATATATGATTTTTGTTTTTGTTGATATATAAATATCTGTGCATTTAGGAATTATATAAACTTTATCGTCTACTTCTTTTTTTATATTCATGCTTCTACTATCATCTATATCATCTAGAAAATTACTCCATTCTTCGTCTATTGACATTTTTCTTTATATTTATTTTTATATTATTTTATCAATTATTTTTTAATATAATTTTTTAATATAATTTTTTTATATAATTTTCTTTTTAATTATATAAAATGGTTTCTTTATTAGCGCAAGAGTTAAATAATTTTGATTATTACTATGATAATCAAATACATATTAAAAAAACTAATTCAACCTTTGAAAAAATTGAAAATATTATCAATCATAAAAATAAAAAAAATGATAATTCCACCAAAGAATGCAGTTTAAATATTCATAGTTTCAATCCTACCAAAAATTCTCCACCGAATCAATGGCAAGTTAGACTCATGAAAAGAATCAATTCTATCAATTCTATCAATAATCATTGTTTATTATTTCCTATGCAATAGTAAATATAATTTATACATAAATCTTCATTGTCTAAATTATGTATTATATATTCTAACTCACATATTGTTTTACTATCCAATAAATTTAATCTATTATTTAATACATATCCTATATAATTTTTTAATATTAAACCTTTATTTATTTTATATTTATTTTCTACCATATTTAAAGCCTTGTTGAAATTCTCTATGCGGTCATTTATATTTATTTGTAATAAATTTTTATATACATCATCGTCCAAAATACTAATTTTATTATACATATTCGATTGCATGAAATTTATCATGCTTCTTATATCTGAATCATAACTATTTATTATATTTTTTATTGTTTTTTTATTTAAATTTATATCTTCCAATTTATTTATATTATTTAAATAATTATATATATCTTGCTCGTTTAATTTGTTAAATCTTACTTTTATAAACTCATATTGTAGTGAATAATCTATCTTACTTATATAATTACATATTAAACAATACCTTATACCTTTATTATATTCTTGCATTAAGCATTTTAATGCCTGTTGGGCTATTCTTGTCATATAGTCTACTTCATCTAATATTACAAATTTCATTCCCTTAGAAAATAAATTATCTGAAATTACAAAATTATATATATTATGTCTTATTATATCTATACCTCTCTCATCTGACGCGTTCAAATGTATTACTAGCGTTTTACTCTCTTCATCATTTTGTTTTTTATACTTGTTTATTAAATTTATTATTGTTGTAGTCTTCCCGATTCCCGGCGGTCCATGTAATAATAAATTTGGAAAATGATTCCTTTCTAATATATTTTTAAATAATTCCTTATTATTATCGCCTAATATTATATCGCCGAATACATTCGGTCTATATTTTTCAACCCACGGAATAGACTCTTTATTCATCGTATATTATATTTTTGAAATCAGTTTAATATTATTTTTTACATATTCATTTTTAAATATATATAAAAATAATATAAAATATTAACGGAGAAACTAGTATATAGAATGTCTTCGGAGATATCAGAATATTTAATTCAATACCCAAAAAAAAAAGGCCGCCGACCTAAATCTTATTATGAGAATCTTAAATTACTAGAAGCCATGGATAATAGCAACAATTTAATTATTTATATGGATAAAAAACCCGTTGATACCACTAATGTTGAGCCTAAAGTACACAAAAAACGCGGGCGAAAACCAAAGGGCGGAAAAGTTGTTGAAGTTAAAAATATATTAGTTAATAATATACCGATACCAAATATTATTTTACATTTAAATTGCAAGCTAGACGATATTGAAAATATTACTAATATAATTAAATATGAACCTAACATTAATGAAATAGATAACTTTGATATTGAATATAATAATAAAAATAATAATCTTAAATTTAATTATATTAATACTACACCCGATAAAGTTTACGACAATAACAATAACAATACTAATAACAATAACAATACTAATAACAATAACAATAACAATAACAATAACAATAACAATAACAATGACGATGATAATGATGCCAAATTAAATTGTGAAAAATCTACTAATAATACTTTAATTAGTAACAATGATACTAATACATATAAAAAAAATATATCTAAAAAATTAAAACAATTAACTTTCAATCTTAAACATAATAATATTAATAAAAAATCTGCTTGCTTTTGGTGCACATCCGCATTCGACAATGAACCTATATATGTCCCTAAATATCAACTTAACTCTACCGTACATTGTTATGGTTGTTTTTGTAGCCCTGAATGTGCATGTTCGTATCTTATGAATGAAAATGTCGACACCTCTACTAAATTTGAGAGATATTATCTTTTAAACAATATTTATGGTAAAATTTATAATTACAATAAAAACATTAAACCTGCCCCATGCCCCTATTATTTACTTAATAAATTTTATGGCAATCTTGATATACAAGAATATAGAAAATTACTTGAAAATGAAAGATTATTACTTATTGTCGATAAACCTTTATCACAAATTTTACCTGAAATATATGAAGAAAATGAAGATTTTTTAATTAGTGCTAAAATTGTATCTAAATCTGGTACTATTAAAAATAATATACTCAAAAAATAAAATAATAAATTTTATATTAATTTAAAATTGTTTGAAATCAATATAAAATTATAATTTTAGTATTATCTAATATGGCGCAAGCTGAGATTGACAAAGTTATTAAATCTATTACAACCGATATTAATAAAACTCTTAAATCTAATCTTGGTTCTTATTTTAAATCTATTGATAGTAATAATAAAGTTATAGATGTCCTAAAATCTTTACTGTTTACTATGCCCGAATATATTAAACTTAAAAATAATTTTGATGAACTTCAAGAAAACTATAATACATTGAAAACCGAATATGATAATATCAAATCAACCAATATTAAAAATATTAAAATGGACATATCACACCCGCCATTTGTTCCAACTGAAACCAGTATTAATAAAATTACCGAAACCAATGAAACCAATGAAACCAATGAAAATATAATTATTCATGCCAATTCCACGATTCATGTAAAACCATATAACAATGTTGATAATAAAAATCAAAATACTCATGTATACAATGGTGAACACGATAGTGAATACGATAGTGAATACGATAGTGAATACGATAGTGAATACGAAGAATCACTAGAAAAAGTAGTACCTGAAAAACATAAACAACTGGTACAAACAAGCAATACAATGGTAAATCAAGAAGAACACAGCAAAGATGTAGAAAAAGTAGAAAAAGAACATGAAGTGGAAGAGGAAGAGGAAGAGGAAGAAGAAGAAGAAGAAGAAGAAGAAGAAGAAGAAGAAGAAGAAGAAGAAGAAGAAGTAGAAGAAGAAGAAGAAGAAGAAGTAGAAGAAGTAGAAGAAGAAGAAGAAGTAGAAGAAGAAGAACAACTTATAGAGGCAAGCAAAACAGAGGTAGATCTCGAAGAAGACGGTCAAGAAGAAGGTCAAGAAGAAGAAGAAGAAGAAGAAGAAGAAGAAGACGGTGAAGAAGAAGAAGAAGAAGAAAAAGAAGGTGAAGAGGGTGAAGAAGAATGTGAAGAGGGTGAAGAAGAAGGTGAAGAAGGTGAAGACAGCGAAGAAGGTGAAGAAGAAGAAGAAGAAGTCGATGTATTAACTATCGGTTCAAAAAAATATTATATTAATCCTAAAACAAAAGATATTTATGAATTTCTAAAAAATGAAGATATCGGTAATTATATTGGTAAATATGAAAATGGTAAACTTTCCAAAAAACATTAAAAAAATTATTTAAAGAATTATTTGTATATAATATATCATGAAACATATTCAACAATATTACCCATCTAATATTATTGGTTCTAGAATTAGAAATGCCATTACGGGTGAAAGTTCAGATGATTCTTACGTGGGTAGTTTGAGTGAAAATAACTTCTTTCGAGTTATTGATTCAAGTGGAAAATATGATTCAAATGGAATCTCTTGTCCGTATAATCCCAATTCAAATAAACTTTTTTTTAAATCATATGATGAATTTAAACAATTTTATAAACTCCACCAACCGGGCGGATATGAATATTTAAAGGATGAAGAAAACGAATAAATATTTATAATTATTATACAATAATAATAATTATAAAAATTTTTAATCAAATATATTTTGGTGTTTCATCTGTATCTAATTCTAACTCTTTGGTTTTATTGTTTTCTTGATAATCAATTAATTGATTTATTAATTTTACTATTCTTATTATTTCTAATTTTGTTATATTATAACTCTCTAATTTGTAAATTATTTCACTCGTATCATAATTTTTATCTAAATTGTAAAATAATGTAAATATATCTTTCTTATCTATTAAAAAAGACTGTAATAAATTATATATAAAAATATAATTATTATATTCACTGCTGTATTTTGTTAATATTTTGGTAAAAATAATATTTTCTATATTTATTTCCTTCAACAAATTGTTATTTTTCAAAATAAAATTATTTTGAAATAATTTAATAATATAATTCATTTCTGTTAATTGCCATATTTGTTTTTGAAAAATTATCCTATCTATATAATCACTAAAAATAAAATTATCCAAAATTTTTAAATATATATCCATATCGGCAGTTGTTAATATTTGTATTATATTTTCATGAAATAATAATGATAGTATTGTTCTGTCACTTTCTAATATATTATTTATTTTATCAAAACTATATTCATTTTCTAAAAAATCTTTTGTTATTATTTTTATATTTTCATTACTATCATTCTTAATAGATTTATAATTTTCATAAAATTTCTTATAAATTATATCATTTTTTTCATAAAATGATATCTTATTAATTGATATCAAGTTGTTGTTTAAAAAATCCAAAAGATTTTTTTTTATTAACATATTTTCTAATTCAGAATATCTAAAAATATTTGGTATCAAATTATCTACTATTTTTAATAATTGTTTATCATTTGGATTTTTTAACTCAAAAACATGACATACTTTCATTAATTCCAATATTTTTTTGTCATTATTTTTATTATTTATACATACTATTGGATTATTTGTTAAATTTTCCAGTTTTTGCTTCTTCGTTTTCTTTATTCTTATTAACTTTATTAAAGAAATTATACCGTTTTTATCACCATAATTCATACCATCTATATCGTCTATTACTATTACTATTTTTTTTGGTTTATCAGTAAACATACTATACACATTAGAATTACTCAAATTTTGCGAACCGATATTATCTATTAATGACTTATTTCTTATTATACTATTATCATAATAAATTACGTCATAATTTAATTTATTTAATAAATTTATAATAAATTTTGTTTTACCTATTCCACTATCTCCATATATATATATTCCCCGTTTATATTTATCATCCTTATTGAAATTATTTAAGATATTTTCTATATCTATTTCTATATCTTTTCTCTCCAAAATATTATTTAATTCTATTGTTTCCATATTAATTATTTTTAATCTTATATTTCTATTATTTTTTTAATACAAATATAATTACGCAATCCACATTTATTTTTTATTTTTATTCTACCATATTTTTATCATCATTAATAAATCATTTTTTATAAAAATTTAATATGGGTTAAATTTTTTAATATATCATCTGGTATTTATTATATAATATGCTATTCATTATTATCATCTGGTATTCGTTATAAAAACTCTTCTCTCATATCACACTTATTATCTTTTAATATTTAATTATTTCATAAAATTTTATTATGTCCACCGTCTTCTAATAATTTATTTAATGCGCCTTTTATAATATCTTTTTCTTGTTTTAATAAATAAACTTCATTACTTAAACTAGTAACTAAATTATCTAATTCTTTTGTCGCCGCTACATTAAATGCAAAAATACTACCATAATCTAAACTATATAATTTATCAGTCATGTTTTCTCCGACACCTTTTATTACAAATGACAAATCATTTATTAATAATACTTCTTGTGCTATAAAACCTGCTTCTTTTTTTATATTTAAACTACTATCTATACTCTCAGATTTATTATATAATTTTGGCGTCAAATTTTTTATTATATCTAATCCATTTTCTATATTTTTTTTATCAAATTTTATTCTGTCATCTGAAATATTTAAATAACCATTTGCTATTACATTACCTATTACAGTTAATTTTTCTGTTGGGTCATTTGTTCCTATTCCAAAACTGCCATCGGCAGTTAATCTCATTTTTTCCACATCATTTATTTTAAATCGAATTGATTGTCCCAGTTTACAATTTATTATTGTTTCGGCACCACCTCTTTGGGCGACGGCACAGTTACTAATATCTAACATATCTTTATGCCCAAATAAAGCTGTCTCATTCCCATTATTAATAGAAGAGCCTATTTTGCTGGTGCCCGCTTGTATATAACCAGATACATCTAATTTATTATTTAATGATACATTGCCGTTGACAATGAGATGGCCGCATATATCAACATTAGAATTAAAAGATCCGTCTCCATGAAATATAAATTTATCGTCTATATCAATTTGAGTTGCAAATAATTTCTGACACTTAGTATCATTACCGACAGTTAATGATCCACATATATCTACAAAAAAAGTAGGTCCATTAGAATTCAATGTTATATTTTTATCGACGTTTAAATCATTAAAAATATCTACATTATGATTGAACGTGGAATCATTAAAAATTTCAAATTTATCATATATATTTACCTTTTTAAAATTTATACTATCCTGAGTAAATTCGGCATCACCATTGAAGATGATATTATCAGATATATCCCATTTATCGATAATATTATCGTATAATATTGATCTAGTATTTTCATTAGAGTCTTTCACCTGAATACCACCATATCTTATTACACTATTATTGGCATTCATAGTAATTATACTATCACTAACATCTATTGTATTAGTATTTACAATATGTTTAGAACCAAGAACAACTAAATCGCCCCTAATAATAACTCTACCAGATAAATCCGGTGATCCATTTACTACTGGATATAAATGAAAATTGGGTGGTCCATATATGTATCCATCTATTCCGTCCCCCCCCAAAATAATATTTTTATTAAAACAAGCGTCGGTCATGACATGTAAAGCAGTAGTATTATCATTGCTTCTAATTGTTGTTGTCCCGGTAATATCTATATTTCCGTTTAATGATGTGTCGTCTAATATATTTAATGATTTACTTGTTAATTTATTAGAAACATCTAAATTGAGGCGAAATAAAGAATCACCATTAACATATAAATTTTTTGAAATATCGACATTTACATTGAATAAACTATCGCCATAAACTTGTAATTGATCTGTAATATCTAATGATTTTATAAAAGATACGTCGCCATAGACAACCATATTGTTGGTAAGATTAAAGTTAGAATTAACAGAAACATCTCCGTGTACGATAAATTCTTTTTGAATTTCAACTTTATTATTAAATTGTGCGTATCCATTAATAGCTATATCATGTAACATAGCATCTTGGAAAAGGTTATGAGTTGTTTGAAAAACATATTTTGGGTTAGTATAATATATTCTACCATTGGTATCGGGTATATATAGTTTTCCAAGGTCTTGTGCCCAGCAAATACTTTGACATATTCTAGGGACATTACTAGATAAATCCCAGTTTATACCATTTAAACTAGAAATCATAATACCCTGTGTATTTTTTTTACCAACAGCAACAAATCTTTGTAATTGGGGAATCCATATAATTTTATTATATAAATCGACATCTGAAATTATTCCACTATTATACCAGGTAATAGTGTCTTTTTCTGCCATAGCAGTAGCATAGAAACCATTTTCCCCGACAGCAGTAATTCGTGATAGTTGGGGCGACCATGCAATAGAATTAAATTCACAATTTAAAGCCGATGTTATATGTCCACTAATATCCCAGTTAATTCCGTTAGGTGTAGACATATAAAATCCATAATAATTAATTTCATTATTGGGGATATAAGAACCCACACAAATAAATCTTTTTAATTCGGCGACCCAAATAACTGATGATAAATGTTGAATGTCGTTAAATTCAGTATTATTAGACCATGTAATTGCATCATAACTAGTTGCTGTAAAAGTAGTATTATTATTAGTTTTACCTAGAATTAGATAAATTTGTAATTCAGGAGACCAAGCAATAGAATTTAAAGTATTTACAGAAATTATATTTGAAGTAATGTTAATATTAGAAGAATCGGTCGATGTAGCTATAAACCCATTGTCTCCAATAATTACAAATTTTTCCTGTTCCTTAACCCATATAATATGCTTTAATTTATTGGTGGATATATTTCCGGAAATATCCCAATATATACCGTCACTACTACTGGCATAATATCCATTTAATCCAATTACCATCACACGTCTTAATTCAAGTGAATTGGCTATGTCAATTGTATTGGCGGCATTTAATTGGATATTATTATCATTTGTATTTATTATTAAATTTTTACTAGTTTGGTCATCTTGTTTGGGTTGTAAATGTTTGGCAAGTCCGTATGTACCATTATAATAATCATAATCAATACTTGGATCAATTTTCTGATAAACCGCTCTTTCAAATATTGCATTTCCAGCTACATTCAAATTTTCGTTTAAAGAAACATCTCCATATAAATCAAGATCGTAACCGGTAATTTTATTAGTATAATGTAAATCACCGCTAATATTAAGAATTCCACTTATATCTAATTCTTTTAATTGGCCTTTATGTCCTATTTTCCATTTTCTATTAGGATTTAATAATTCTATAGGATCCAAACTTGATATTGAGTAACTCATTATATATTATAAATTATTTTTATAATATATTTATCATCCTTTTTATTGGTCTTCCTTTTTGTTGGCCTTCCTTTTTATTGGTCTTCTTTTTATTGGTCTTCTTTTTGTTGGTCTTCTTTTTGTTGGTCTTCTTTTTGTTGGTCTTCTTTTTGTTGGTCTTCTTTTTGTTGGTCTTCTTTTTGTTGGTGTTCTTTTTATCTTTATATATTTTGTTGTTTTACCTATATAATTGCGACCTCCCGTCATAGCGAGCGTGTTATTTTCGTTAAAGTACTCATATTCGAGATCCTTTATACTACTATTAATGCTCTGTTCTATTAAATTAATATTAGTATTAATGGAGTCGTTTTTATTTATAATACCATCCATGTTGGCATATATGTCGATTAATCTTGTATGATGTGTCATGACGCCGGCGGCGCGTTGCTGTAAATCTTTTTTTAAGTTTGGTAATAAGGTTTCGAATTGTGTTAGACCAAAATTTTTTACTTTTTGTATAAGATTGTATTGTTTTTTGCATTCCATATTATATGCGCCTTTTTCTAATTCATTTAACTCATCGATAAACTTATCATGACTCTTTTTGAGCTTCTTCCTGGCCATAACTTTCTTGACTTCCGCCTTGTCTTCCTTATTTGGGTTATATATTCTTCCCATTTCTTCAAAGTTGAAATAGTTTAATAACTTCTCTCTATCATCAAAATCTATTAATAGATTGGCTGTTAGAACTCTATCACCGCCTGTATCATTTATAGGTGTATTATAAAGTTCAAACGCATTAATGAGTGACTCTATAATTGATTTTTTATACACTAAATAGTTATCACCTAAATCAGTACTCTCGCAAGTGGACGTTGATAATTCACTATATTTTTCAGATAGTAATATATCTTTTTCAGATAGTAATATATCTTCCTCTTTTTTTAGTAGTGGAAAATAATCCCATTTTATATAATTACTAAATATTTTAAAAAAATTAAGTAAAATAAGCGAATTCAGAAGCTGTTATTAAATTACCCGATAAAGTTTGAATTATTTTAGGTTTAAGTTCGTCGTCAAGATCAGCATAATCAAAATCATTACCATGTTTATCTGTCTGAATTTTACCTTTTAGATAAAAATGAACAGTATCATTAGCTGCATGTAATATATTTACTGTTACCGTTTTACTAAATATCCCACTGGTAAAATTAGTATTTTCACTGCCAATAACATATTCGCCTATTAATTTTTCATCTGAATCGATGCCTAAGTCGGTAATAGTAGTATAATAAAAAACTCCAATTTTAAGGAATGTATTATAGTATGTTGATGTTAAATTGTTAAATGTAATGCCTAGTTGATAATAACTATTCGAATTTTTTGCTCTAAATGATAAAGATATATCATTTATAATCTCGTACGATTCGTTATTAATAACTTGGTCAATTGCATTTTCTTTAAAATTGTCTTTTCTTATAAATTGTAAAACTTGATAAGTAGAACCACTTGTATCACCTATAGATATTGAATTATCAATTGATAAATATTCGGTTTTTAACAATCCGGCGACGCGAACATCATCAAATAAAGCATTTCTATTTTGAAACAATATGTCATTTATTATTTCGGCCAATGTTAAACTTCCATCAGTGGCTTGAGGTATTAATCCATCGGGTATTATAGTGTTATCATTTATTAATAAATTACTTATTCGACTATTAATAGTAGATTTAATAGTTCCATTAGTAGATACCAGAGATCTTTGCATAGTATTATAATAATATAATTTAATAAAAATATAAATTAAAAATTAATTAATAAGTATTTATAATGTTTATATGGATGAAAATATTATACAAAAATTAAATAAATTATATGAAACAAAAAATATTCCAAATATTATATTTCACGGTTGTAATTTAAGTGGTAAGAAAACTCTATTAGAATATTTAATAAAAATGATATATAAAACCAATGTGAATATTAGTAAATATGTACTAATTATAAATTGTTCACATGGTAAGGGTAATATAAAATTTATAAGAGAGAATCTTAAACATTTTGCTAATACTATAATTAATAAAAATGACAATTATTTATTTAAATCAATAATTTTACTTAATGCTGATAAATTAACCATAGACGCACAATCAGCATTAAGACGGTGTATAGAAATATATAATCATAGTACTAGATTCTTTATAATTGTGGATGATAAATTTAAAATATTAATGCCTATATTATCGAGGTTTAGTGATATTTATTGTAATAAGAAGATAACCGTAAATAATGATTTAGTAAAATCTAATGATTTTTTCTCAAAAAAAATATATTATTTGAATAAATTTATAATAATAGATAATTCAATAAATAATTTACCTACTTCAAAAAAAATTATTTATATATTAAATTTAACAAATAAATTATATAATAATGGTTTTACTGGAAATATGTTACTTCATTATATAAAAAATAAATTACCCGATTGTAAAGAAAAATATAAATTTCTCTTTATTTTAGATATTCATAAGAAAGAAATACGCAATGAATCATTGATAATTATGTTTTGTTTGAATTATATATATTTTCGTAATAATGTTAATTTAGAAAATATTGGTTTTATTTAAATAAATGGACGATTATAATTTAACTACTATTACTGAATCTAAAAATGAGTGGTGTGCTAGATTAGTAAATATATTGACCCCGTGTGTAATAGAAGGCATCAAATCTGTTTTTGACGAGGCTTATAAAATGTGTATAGATAATGACGAAGAAGAAAAATACTTGATGACATTTCAAAATCTATTAAATAATATTCCAAAATGGAGTTCTGAAATAGTTAGAGTTGAAAAAGAAAGAATACTAACTAGCAGTTGTTGTAATTATTTAGAAGATTTACTTACATGTGTTCATATTACTCAATTAAAATCATTAACCTCTTCCAGGGTTGGATTAAAACAAAAAAAAGTAGATATAGATATACCGGATTTGAAAAGTTTTATTCATAAAACATACATCAATATTGCAAGAAAAATATATGTTAATATTTATTTATTTGAAAAAAATATTATGTCTTTACAAATTCAAAAAAATAATAGAGAGTTAGAAATAATAGTAAAAGAATGTATTTTAAATACAATTAGAGATAATATTCCGGTTGAAAATATATTGAGAATTTATTTAGATGAAACTTTAGAAACAGATGTCAGTATAGAAGAAACCAGAGAAATAATCGCAGATGAAGATACCATTAAAAAAAGAGATAAAGAAGAAAAAGAAAGAGAATTAGATAAAGCAAAACAAGAAGTAAAAGATAAATTAAAAGCAGAAAGTAAACAAAATTTGAGTGAAGCAATTAAAAACGCAAATAAATCATTAAATATTAATAATGATATTAATAATGATATTAATAATGATAATGATAATAAAAGCACACAATTATTTTTACCCAAAATAGGCGAACAAGAAAAACCGCCCGAATTTGAGTATGAAAGTGACAATGAGACAGATTATAAAGAAAATTTAAAATTAAATCCGGACCAAGAAGAAAAAATAGATTTAGAAATTAAAACATTGACGGATGACCCCGACGAATTAAATTTAAATGCTTTAGATATAAACTCATTAGATGCATCAATTGATTTAGATATAATGGAATTAAAATAATTCGTTAATTTCTCTATAATTCATTTATAATACTAAATTATAAATGAATCAATTATTGACTTCGTCGGTTATAAGTGTTATTTATTTTGTCTTAAAATTTACTGAAATGAGATTAATATTGAAAGAAAATAAACCATTAAAAGATTTATTTAAAGATACACTTTTGGTTTTTATTTCGGCTAGTTTATGTTTAATAATTTTAGATCAGTTTAATTTTGATGAAATAATAGGAAATATCAAAGCACCACATCCTATATTCGTAAGTGGTCCTGATTTTTAAAAAAAATAATCAGTGAGATATAAGATATTAATAATGTTAATATCTTATATATTGTTCTATATTTCTAACCTACATCAGTTCGATAGACAGCACTATCGAACGAATAATGAAACATTATACCAGGGTTGTTTTAAATGTTCAAAGGTGTAAAATTGATAATTCTATGTCATATCCGGTAACGTATCTATATTAAATATTACAGATTGATTTTTAATTTTCTTTTTAGCAATTATATATTTATCAAAAAGAGGTTTTTTTATTACATTATCGGGCATATGATTATGGACTGTTCTGGCAATCATTTTATATAATTTGAAATCAGGATATCTTTCACAACCATTATTTTTATATAATATATTTTTATTTTTGTCATCGAATACCCATTCAATTATTATTTTTTTTATTGGTGATTTAATTTTCTCTATGTCATCAATGTCTTCTATAAAATAATCGAATAGAGAACACCCCAATCTAGATAAATCAAAACTCTTATTTGGTTCTAATATCGGTTTATCTTTATTTATATATGGTTCTGTATTATATTGTGTGTGTGCATCTCCATCGCTAGCATAACTATCGCTACATATTATGTTACCTTTAAATTTATAAATAGCTCTACCAAAATCAATTAATTTATATATTTTACCATAAGTAGGAATTTTATAATGTTTATTATTATACATGTAATATAAAAATTTCTTATCAGTATTATTATATACTATATTATTTGTATGTAAATCATTATGAGTGAAATCAAAAACTTTCTGATAAGTAATTAAGGAAAATATTATTTGAGAAATAATCGATTCCCATTCATTATCTTTTATTTTATTATTAATTACATATGCGTCCAACGTATCGTCGCAACATTCTAAAGCAATAGTTTGAACTGGAAATTTTAATATTTTCGCATGTAAATCTTCTTCAACTAAAGACGACTCGCTCCCACTTTCACTTGAATCATTATCTTCTTCGTCTGAATTATCACCATTGCTCGAATTGGTATTTGTATTAGAATATCTAGATGAACAAGAAGCTTCGCTTTCATTTTGTTGATTTGTTTTTGCTTTTTTTTTATTAATATTATTTTCAGTCAACTCTTTGGTATATTCAACTTCTAAATCTTTATTAAAAATTATTTCATTTTCATTTTCATTATTAATATTATTATTAATATTATTTTCATTATTTTCATTATTTTCATTATTTTCATTATTTTCATTATTTTCATTATTAATATTAATTTCATTTAAATTATATATTTTTATATCTTCATCGGGTATATTAATATCATGAACTACTAATGCTTGTTTACATTTTTTAGTATTACTAAAATAATTTTTAAAATTTTCAGTTTCTAAAATATTAAATAATATATTATTATTTTTATGAAAAAAATCGGAATCATCTAAATATTCTAGGTCGTCTTCTATATCAACTATAAAATCATTTTTTATACCTAAAAACGATCCGTAATAATCAATACCATTTAAAAAATTATATTTATTAAGTAATAAGCTTGATAGATAAGAAAAGAATCCATCTGTATATGCTGAATTATTTACATCTAATATTTTTTTATTTACGCTATCATTACTATTAATTTTAGGCAATTCAAAAATATTATTACTATTATCATATTTACCAATCATATATTTTATTGGATCAAGTAATGGTCCGTATTTGAAAAATATTTTCTTACTAATTATATCATCATTATCATTAATTATTGTTCCATTAAATTTTGAATAACCTATTTTTTCAACTATAGAATTTAATTTGTAATCATTGTTTAAATTTATAGAATTATGATTTTTTTCATTTAGATTAAAAAATTTACTATAAATTGGAATATAATTTTGCAAGTTATCAATATTTAATAGTTTTTCATGAGATAATTCGTTAAATAATTCTCCATTTTTATTTTTTTTATAATTAACCTCCATATATTTAAATAATAAGAAATATATTTCTTAATTCTAACGATTTTGTTTAATAATTTTTGCGTATTGATAATAAATAAATATTTAGTTATATTTATTAAACATGACTTTAGAATTAAAAAAATTTGAAATGAAACATATTAGTTTTAAACCAGACGAAAATAAAGGTCCTGTTATTGTTTTAATTGGTCGTCGAGATACTGGTAAGTCTTATTTAGTTAGAGATTTATTATATTATCATCAAGATATACCGATAGGAACAGTTATTAGTGGTACAGAAGCGGGTAATGGATTTTATAGTGAACACGTTCCTAAATTATTCATACACGAAGAATATAATTCATCAATAATAGAAAATATATTAAAAAGGCAAAGAACCGTATTAAAACAAATAAAAAAAGAGGTAGAAATTTATAAAAAATCCACAATTGATCCTAGAGCATTTGTTATATTAGACGATTGCTTATTTGATGCCGGTTGGACTCGGGATAAAATGATGCGATTATTATTTATGAATGGTCGTCATTGGAAAATGATGCTGATCATTACTATGCAATATCCATTAGGTATTCCGCCCAATTTAAGAACAAATATAGATTATGTATTTTTATTGAGAGAACCTTATATTTCAAATAGAAAAAGAATATACGAAAACTATGCCGGTATGTTTCCTACATTTGAATCTTTTTGTCAAGTAATGGATCAATGCACCGAAAATTATGAATGTTTAGTTATTAATAATAACGCAAAATCTAATAAATTAGGGGATCAAATTTTTTGGTATAAGGCAGATACTCATAAAAATTTTAAATTGGGATCTAAAGAATTTTGGGAGATTTCTAAATCTATTGATTCAGACGACGAAGAAGAAGTGTATGATCCTAATTCAAGAGATAAAAAGAAAGGTCCTAAAATTAATGTTCGTAAAAGTAAATGGTAAATGGCTAATACAATAAATATTTACGATGATTCGGTTTGTATATACCATATTAGCTATACATACGATAACAAAGACACATAAATAAAACACAAAAAAGGATAATATAAATTAAAATTTATTTAATTTATCCGAAATACATTTCATATCTATTATTTTTTGCTTTTTATAATTGGTTTCTTTATAATCATATTCGCAAATATGTTGTTCAGGTAGTTTATGGTATTTACAAAAAGTTTTTTTACATTTACAAGCCATAGATGTTAATTTTAATTTACGATCGCAATCTGTATAAGCACAATAATTAATACTTTCACTTTTGCTCATATTTATTAATAATTATTATTTTAAATAATAATTATTATTTAAAATAATAATTATTATATTGTTACGGCTGGAATAACCCATATGAAAAAATGTAATCCAATACTTGGAATAGACAAGTTTTTTACTGGATCTCATAATCTCTTATTCCATTTAACATGTTTTTATCCCCCTAATCTACGTCTGTTTCAGGTACGTCTGTTTCAGTTACGTCTGTTTCAGTTACATCTGTTTCATCTACGTCTGTTTCATCTACGTTTGTTTCAGGTACGTCTGTTTCAGCGACGTCTGTTTCATCTACGTCTGTTTCAGCTGCTTCTGTTTCGGCTACGTCTGTTTCAGCTGCTTCTGTTTCGGCTACGTCTGTTTTAGCTACGTCTGTTTTAGCTACGTCTGTTTCGGATACTTCTTTATTTTTTTTTCTTTCTAATATTTCCCCAATTCCGTGATCATTATCTTTATCTAAAATTATATTTTCACCATTAAATAATTCCCTTCGTAAATCAGCAGTAGATACATCATCGTTCTCTCCACCGCCAAATAATAAATTTTTACCTGGAACATCCATTCTGTCGGCATTAATGAGATTTCCATCTTCATCTATGGATTGCATTAATTTATTACCTTCCTTTGTTGCTTTAGCTATATTTTCTTCGATTGCTTTTCGTTTAGCATCTTTAACTCGTTTATTAAACTCGTCTTTATTTACTTCATCGTTTTCTTTCTTTTTATACATTAATTCATTTAATTCTTTTTCAAGATATTCCACTTTACCTGTTTTATAGGCTTCGGGGTGAAATGGCATCCATAATCCTACTTGTCCAACATAAACATCATGATTAGGATCATATTCTCTTAACATTTTACATTTCTGTTCTGCTTCTTCCTGTGAACCAAACGTTCCCCTAATTTTAATTCCACGAGTATTTGTTTGGTAATTATGTAACTCGCTGAACTCTTGTTGTAATTTTTTTTCAGAATTATCAATATAACTTTTATAATCATCTTCAATGGTTGTATCAATAAGCTTTTCTTTCTCTTCAATTATAAACTCTTCTAGATCTTTAGAGATTTTTTGAAAATCTAAACTATATTTATAACTTAGAAAATTTAGAAATTGTGTGTATTTATCCATTGATTTTTTAAAATCAAAGTGTTTTATAAATTTTTCGAAATAAAATAGATTTTTATCTTTTAAAATATCTTCAGGCGAAACAAAACTTAAACATACATATTTCTGACCGGCTATAGGTTTATCTTCGTCTAATAAATCAACGTTTTTATAATCTATATCATTTTTAACCTCGGGATCTCTTGCTTTAGCGCTTTTTTTCGCGGACATTATTATATAAAATAATTTCGATTATAATTTTAAGTTATTTTTTATAAACAAATTAATTATAAACAAATTAATTATAAACAAATTAATTATATACAAATTAATTTGTTTATTTAAATTATATTAAATAAAAATATATAATTTTTTTCTTAGTTATTATTATAAACAAAAAATGAATCCAGGAATGGGAGAATTAGTTAAAAGAGCTATCAAATATTTAGTAGAAGGTTTAATGGTTGCAATTGTTGCATTTGTTATTCCACCTGAAAAACGCGCATTAAAATTTGAAGAAATCGCGATTATAGCATTAATGGCGGCTGCTACATTTAGTATCCTTGATACCTTTGTTCCTACTATGGGCGCAAGCGCGCGATCAGGTGCTGGATTCGGTATCGGTGCAAATCTTGTTGGTTTCCCAAAATTCGGTTAAGTTGAATTATTTTTATAATGATAATACATAATAAAATTTTAATATTTATTAAAACAATAAACATTAAAATATTACTTAAATTGATAAAAAAATGCGTTAAGATATTTTTACAATAAGATGGCGAGTGAAATTTAGAACACAAGTACCAAATTTGATTTGAATACTTCCATAATTCATATTTTTCATAAAATTAAATATTTTATTATATTAGTATGAGAATACCAATTGTAGGAATATTAGCAACGCCTTATATAAATAACAAAGAATCGAGAGAACAAGTATTTTTATCAGATTTTTTTATAAAATTGTTTAAACGGAACAATCTTAATTACATAATAATTCCATACAATCTCTCGAACATAAAAATGAAAACTATTGTAAACAAATTAGATGGGTTGTTATTCCCGGGTAGTCAAATCGGAAATTATTATTATAGTAAGGAATTTATAAAACATTTAAAAAAACAGAAATTATTATTAAAATTAGCAAAGTCAATAAATAATTCGGAGAGATTTCTACCAATTCTGGCAATATGTCATGGATTTCATAACTCAATGTTAATAGAATCAAATGAATCAATCGACGATTTATTTATTAACGTTCATTCGTATTATAATTATAAAAAGTCTCCAAAATTTACAAAGCACGGAGAGAAATTAAGAAAGTTATTTAATAAATCTAACAAATTGATACATAATAATAAATTAGGTATCTCTCCTAACCATATAAGTAAAACAAAAAAAATATCATTATACGCGACATGTAAAGATAAAAACCAAATAGAATTTGTGGAAATTATAAAGCATAAGAATTATCCATTTTATGGATTTCAAGGACATGCAGAGAGAAGTAACCCGGAACTATTGATACCATATATACAAGATATTAAAAAATCATTTTATAATAGGTGTATTATCTCTAATAAACGGTGTTCTCTCTCTAATACAACTCGTAAGTTAAAAAAAATGTTAAAATGCAAAAAAATCAAATGTAAAAAAAGTAATAATACTACATGCTGTGTTTATAATGTTAATAGCAAATAATATACATTCCTATATTATAATTCATACCGCCGTCCAAGATATTGGGGGATTAGATTGCATATTATTTAATGCTTGTTCGCTCAATACATTTCTCTCGCATGAAATACAACAGCATTTTATTTTACTACATCTTGATTTTAATACGCACATACAACATGCTGTCACGCTCCCCAGAAAAATCCCCACTATCATTAAAGAATTTTCTGAAATAAAATCACCCATTACACAATCACTCGGCATAATTTTTCTATATTATATATATTAATATAGAAATTATTTTTATTTTTTATTTTTTATTTTTTATTTTTTATTTTTTTATTTTTAATTTTTTTTGTTACCCCGTAAGTCACACTGTTTTTTGTGTTATTAGTTTGTTTTTTACATTTATAAGAGATATTATCACCCGGTATATATCTTAAAAAATACTTGTCATATTCTTTATTACCATGCCGCAAGTTTTTCGCACGCAATTCTTTATATTTTTTAGATTTATTCGATCTTATATCCTCCATTGTACTATGTTTACCGTAACAATTAATACTAAATCTTTTTAATAATCCTTTCTGTTCCAATCTATTTTTTAATTGTACTTTAAATAAATATTCGGACATACATAATAATCTATTAATATCATAATAACCCCTATTTACATAAATAAAAATTAAATAAAAACTCAACATGGTGTCTATAGTAGCAACTCTGAGTGTTTCTCCGTTAATATGTATAATATTATAGCTATGACATGAATTACTATTATATACATAACATAATACATCTATTTTCGTTTTATGCTTTATAATAATTTCATAATGTTCTGTGATTAAATCGTCTATACTTTGTTTTTTAATAACTTCTATATTTCTAAAACCCTCATATATCAATTGTTCTCTAATAATATTTGCACTTCTTTTAGCATCCTCAGATAATATATCAAAATCAGGATATTTAGAAAGTTGTTTTTTTTCTCTATTGGGCATATATTTACCATAAAGACTTGTAGCATAACCACCAAAAAAAACTAATCCTTGATTAATAATTGATTTTCGGACAATATTATATATATTATCAGTACTTGAATTAGGACCTACGTATTCTCTTATAAAATCTGTTTTATTACAATTTAGACCTTTTAATGGAAAATGTTTATTTAATAAAATAAGTCTTTTTAGAACTTTTTCCCATCTACTTACATCGCCCATAGGCCTTGATAATTCTAAATACATAGACATTCTTAAAAAGTCGGGTGGACAATAATTAATTGAATTAACCTTAATAGCCTTTTTCATTAAATTATTAAATATAGATTTGTCTAAATATGTAATGTCGGCAATTGGAATAAAATTAACAAAAACCTTATATGTTCCGGTATGAATACCCGCCTTGGCCTCCACTTCCGTATATCCTTCTTTAAAATATATATCAGCTAATTCTTTGGCATCTTCAAGTGCGTTTGAAGAGAAGAAATCATAATCCGGAATCTCAATATTTTTATTATAAAATCTATCTTGGTGGGGCAAGATATTATTAATAGCGGTTCCACCATAACAAAGACATTTTTTAGCTATTATGAAATTTTCCAAAATATTAATTAATATTTTAATATCGTCTGATCTTGCTAATTTTTTACCTAAAATAGCAGTAGCTTCATCAACCGATTCTCGTAAAATTGTTAATTCTTTTTCTTGAAAAGAAATATCTTTCATTATATTTATATATATATATATATATATATATATAATAAAATGGCAATCACTATAGTAAAAACT
>JGI24540J26637_10000030_pt1 | contig 45462 bp, 10 predicted proteins | sample NorSeaMetagenome_FD_26637 | JGI IMG/M metagenome (IMG submission 26637)
CCCTCGCCGGAGCCCCCCACCCCGTCTCGATGCTCGCGACGGTCGATGTCGCGCAGGATGAAACGGCTTCGTCTCTCAACTGCATGATCGACGACGTTTTCCACTACAATGGTGCGCTATCCAAGGCGGAGCTAGACTACCTCTTTCTCAACTCTCCAATGCCCCAGGCTCCCTCCCCGGGATCTTCGGGTTACTCCCTCTCCCTCGGAGGGGAGCGTTATGTCACCGTGGGACAGGGGGTAACGTCCGCATCCTTCGCGAGTCAGTTCTCGCTGGGGATGTGGATCAAGCCCTCCACCACGGTGACCAACTTCATGACCGTCTTCGACGTTCACGACGTTATCAGGGTGTCCATCAGCCACTCGACCAACGCGACGACGAGCAGCAGGGTCAGGGTGACGTACGGGCCCGAGGCTGAGCCTCTGTTTGACTGGACGAGCTCCGTTCCTGCCATCAAGACAACCGAGTGGTCACACCTGTCGCTATCGAGAGGACCCGACAACTTCAGGCTTGCGTTTAACGGAGTCGTCAGAGCGACCAAGGTTTACCCTTCCTCCACCATCAACCTACCGACTACTTCCTCACTTTTGCTAGGAGCTGCCGAGGCCACCCTCAGAGGAGATTCACTAAACGATTTCGTAAATTTCCAAGGGGGAATCGACGAGTTCGTTCTGTACTCTTCCGACATCTACGCCGATGGTGATATCTCCACTGCGAAGAGGAGTTTAGTGGTTAATAGCGTTGACCCGTCTAACTTGGTCTCATACCTAAAGTTCGACGAGGGAAGAGGAGCCGTTTTCAAGTCCGAGGTTGAGGGAATGACTGCGACGCTTTCGTCTCTGTCTCTGTGGCCCCTGGCGAGCTTGCAGTCGTCCTCGAAGGTGCAAACGTGGAAACTATCCACCGCCCCGATCGATGACTACGTCAACACCCTAGAGGATACCCCAGTGACAGTCGAACTGAACGGAACCGATGCTTCTGGCAATAGTCTCGTTGCGGTGCTAACTGCTCTCCCAACCTATGGTTCCCTGCATATGGCCTCGGCGAACCCAACTCCTCTCATCAACTCTCCCTTTGCCGTAGCCCCGACGTACTCCCCTACCCCAATCACCAGCCTGAACACTACCGTGGATCTAGGCAAGACGCTAGTCTACGTTCCCCCCCGCGATGCAACGGGGACCCCTCTGGATACGTTCGCTTACGCCCTCGTTGCCAAGACTAGCACTAAGGCCACCCCCACTTCCTTCTCCCCCAACTCGGTAACGGTGAATATTGACGTTGTCAGCAACAACGATCCCACGAGGTTCAGGTTCAAGTCCACCAAGCTCGATGTGTCCTTTGACAACTACTACACCGTGGTCGATGTCGATTCTACAGAAGAACTTTTTGACACTGCTGCCCTGACAACCTCGGTCAAGATTTCGACCCTGTCTGACGGTTCGCCAACGACTGCGTCGATGAAAGGAGATACGGGGGCGCTTGTTTGGGGCGTAGGGTATCCCCCTACTGCTGAGGAATTCGCGGAGACTAAGTTCACTTCGTCTCTCGCTTCCCTCAACACAGCCTTCTCGGACATTACCCTCACCACCGACACAAGGAAGCTACCAAGTGAGACGATAGTTGTCATGGAAACAGAAGATAAGGGCCTCATGGGCGACCCAACTCAGAAGTTGTCAGCGCAGCAGAACGTTACCTTCAATTACCGCCTGGGTTCTCCCCCGGTGATCAAGTGGGTTATGCCCACCACAGCGCCCACCACAGGTAGAGACTACGCAACGGTTGACGTGTCGAACTTTAACGTTCGCCCAAACCCCACTATCAGCTGTGTCTTTAACGACGATGCTTCCCTTACTACCACCGCTACCATTGTTTCCTCCTCCCGCGTGAAGTGCCCCATCCCTTCTGTCCCATCCCCCATGTTCACCTCGCTGCACCTTCGCGATGAGATGGACTTCCTGTCAAACAAGATTCAATTCACGTTTGCGGAGCCCCTGTCCGTAACCGCAATTTCCCCCTCGTTCGGTTCCCTCTATGGCTCGACCAAGGTCACCGTCACAGGAATCAACTTCGTCAACACCAACAATCTAATCTGTGTCTTTTCCACCAATCCTCCCGCCTATTCGCCTGCTACGTACGTCTCTCCGACGACTGCAACGTGCGAGTCCCCACCGGCACCCTCTTCCGTTACTTCCACCTCTGATCCTGTGCAGGTCTCCCTATCTTACAACGGCCTGCACCTATCGGAGACGAGTGCCTCCTTCAGATACACGCTTCCCGTCTACCTAACGCACGTTAATCCTACGTTTGGTCCTACGACAGGTGGGCAAAAGCCCATCACGCTACACGGATCCAACTTTGTTTCTACGTCGTCGCTGAAGTGCAGATTTGGCTCGGTTTCTACATCCCCTGCCACGTACGTATCGTCAAATTCGGTATCGTGCATGGCCCCTCCTCTCCCCACTTCCCACACAGGTGACATGAAGCTCAAGGTCGACGTCTCCAATAATGATGGGTCGGAATTCTCCGACTCCTCCGTGTACTACACGTACACCCTCCCCCCCACGTTGTCGACCCTCTCCCCTAATTCGGGTCCAGTAACAGGTCAAAGTATAACAACAATTTACGGAACTAACTTCGTTTCGGACGGCAACATAATAGCCAAGTTTTCGACAGACACTGAGACTCACCTCACCCCATGCACTTACCTCTCCTCCACATCCCTCTCGTGTGTAAGCCCCGCGCTACTTACCCCTTCCGTCGCCTCTGTTGATCTATCTCTCAACGACGGCAACACATTCACAAACAGCAAACTTTCCTTCTACTACCACGACGCAATTTCAATTTCCTCCCTAAGCGTGAGTTATGGCCCAGCCACAAGGTCAACATTATTGACAGTGTTCGGGAACAATTTCTTGAGGGCGGACAACCTTTTCTGCGTTTTTCGGCCCTCCTCGGACACCACAACAAAGCTTCAGTCGCAGGCAGTTTTCCTTTCGACTACTGCGATCAAGTGCATCACACCTTCTGTGGCGTCCCCCGAAATATATCAAGTGTCGGTTACTGCGAACCTTGTTGACGAGTCACCCTCTGTTCCGTTCACTTACTACGATGATAACTTCGTCTCCCTCACTGTTAACCCTCAAAACGGTCCCTTCTCTGGAGACACCATAATTGAAGTTTCCACAGACGTCTCGACGCCCTTCCCTGACACAGCAGACAACATCGTCTGTAAATTTGGCGACTCTTCCGTTCCAGGAGCCTACGTTTCCCCTACCGTTATCTCATGCTCGACCCCTTTCAACTCTCTTGCCAAGTCGAATCTCCGGCAGGAGGCACTCACAGTATCGTTCAACAGCGCCGAGAATTACTCTCCCGCGTCGACTACCTTCGATTTCCTTCCTCCCCTATACGTTTCTTCCTTTGCACCCAAGAGCGGACCCGTCTCTGGTGGGACTGAAATATTTATTGTTGGCAGCACATTCGTATCTGACGTGGATATTTACTGCGACTTCCAGGCTGGCGGATTCACATTTGCAATCTTTCTGAGCGCAAACACGTTGAAGTGCATGACGCCTTCAGTGAGTGGCGCCCAAACCCTGACTTTGGAGCTTACGACCAACCACAAGGATTACACGAGCACTGGGATTTCCTTCTCCTTCTACGCGACCCCTAATGTTTCGGGTGTTGTGCCATCTAGGGGAACCCTAAACTTGGCGAGCAAAATCGCCGTCGCTGGATCTAACTTTGAGGACACTGATTCCCTCTCGTGCTTCGCTGTCGCTGACGATTGCAGCACCCCCCTTCCTTCCCTTTCGATGACCGCGAAGTATGTTTCGCCGACGTCTGTCATTTGCACGGTAGCTACGACGAGCACCTCCACGGATGTCGGGGACGAGATCTACTTCAAGGTTTCCAATAATGGTGTCTTCGCTGACACATTCGCGGCAACTTGCACTGCCCCCTTCACCGCCTCTTCGGCGCCCGTCCTTGCTGATATTTTGCCTGCATATGGACCTACGACCGGGAAATCTACTGTCACTGTGTCCTTTTCCTCAACCATTCCATCCTCTCTCCCTGTTGGGTCCCCTGTCATGTGCAAGTGGGGGGCAGACACGACGACCTCGACACTCTCTCCATCAGAAACTGTCGAGTGCATATCTCCCCCTTTCGCCTCTTCTGGAGCTGCAGCTCTTTCGGTCTCCTTCAATGGTGGACTAGACTACTCAACGTCGCTACCTTACACAACTTACCTCCCCCCTACCATCACGACAATCACCCCAAAGTTTGGCTCGATCACTGGTGGAACTGATGTTGTGGTCTACGGAAGCAACTTCGCTGCCCATGATTCACTCGTCTGTGTATTCAACAATGACATTGTGGTTAATGCCACCCTGCAGCTCTCGACGAGGGCAACCTGCAAGGCTCCTTCCGCTGCCGACCTCGGCATATCGTCTGAGTTGGTCGTTACAGTATCGATCTCCAACAACGGAGGTCTTGATTTTTCCGCTTCCGTCCAATACACTTACAAGGACGATGTTGTTGTCTCTTCAGTCTCCCCAACCTCGGGACCAACCACTGGAGCGACAACCATTTTCCTTGGTTCTAACGATCTTTTCCGCAAGAGTGATGTCACAAAGTGCATGTTTGGTGATGGGGGTGATGAAGTCGTAGCCACTTGGATGACGAACTCAAAAGTGTCTTGCTCTACCCCTTCAGCAGAGGCTGGCACCGTTCCTGTTTTCCTCTCAACCAACAATGGAGCTGACTACAAGGCATCAGGCTACGAATTCACCTTCTATGCCACGCCTGTGATCACATCGTTTGCGCCTACCGTCGGTCCGGTGCCCGGCTCAACCCTTGTTACAATCACAGGGACAGACATACCTGATGTTGCAGGGCTTGTTTGCGTTTTTAACGCCATTCCTTCCCCGACCGTGTCTGTGACACATGATGAGAGCACCACTAAGGTGGTGTGCGCAACGCCCCCGTCTGCATCTGCTAAGGTTTCGTCTTCTGTGTACGTTTCCATCTCTCTCAATGAGGGAGGGAACTTTGAGAATTTTACAGGTGAAACCTTCAAATACCATGCTGACACGGTGACTTCCACTGTCTATCCGATATCTGGTCCAATTTCCGGAAACTCTATGATCTCAGTACACGGTGAGAATTTCGTCGATACTGCTGAGCTGTGCTGTAGTGTGGGAGGCACAACAACCCCTGCCACCTTCGTTTCCTCTGCCCAGGTTTCTTGCATCACTCCGACAGCCTCCGCGCCTGGGGTGGTGACCGTCAAAGTTTCTTCGAACTGCGTTGATTTTTCTTCCTCGTTGGCTACTTTCACTTACAACAACCCAATTGAGATTGAGTCAATCTTTCCTCTCTCTGGCCCTGAGACTGGATCCACTACGGTCACTGTGACTGGGACGAATTTTGATTCCCAGTACACGATGCTGTGTGATTTTGGTTCGACGAGCCACCGCGTCCAAGCTACTGTCGTCAGCACGACTGTCGCTATTTGCGTCTCCCCAGCTCATCAACCTGGGGCTGTCACCATCTCACTCTCCTCTAATGGGCAAGAGTTTGCGCCTGCCGACATCGAGGACGAGTTTACTTATTCTATTGGGATCGCAATTCTTTCGGCTACTCCCGCAAAGGGAGGACTACATGGTAACACTGCTGTTACTTTGGTGGGCTCGAACTTCGAAGACATCGCCAACCTCGGTTGCATGTTCGGCGAGGTGCAGTCGCCCTCAGTAACCTTTGTGAGCACCACTGAGATTGTTTGCGCTACCCCGTCGACTGTTGACGGAACTTCCTCTGAGGTTGCGGTGACTGTCACTAACAACGGAATCACCTACGAAGGCTTTGAAAGTGGAGTTAATTTCCAGTACATTGCTTCCCCTTCTCTTGTTTCAGTCAGTCCTCTCTCTACTCCTTTTGCTGGAGGAACTGTGCTTACTGTATCGGGGCGGGGCTTCGAAGGTGCATCGTCGCCTGCCTGTAGCTTCACCGATGCAATTGATGTTGCAGTGACAATGACTGACCTAGATGCAACTGTGGTTGATGATTCAACAATCTTGTGCGTCGCACCGCCTGTTCCATCGACTGTCGTCTCCAAGACGTCGTATGTTGTTCAGGTTTCTACCAATGGTGGTGCTGATTACACCTCGACCTCAAATGTTCAAGTTCTGTATCATCCCCATCCAATTGTTACTTCGATTTTCCCTGCGAGTGGACCAGAATCTGGTGGATCGCAGATTTTCATTAGAGGAACAGGATTTGTGAGGTCTTCCTCCTTGGCCTGTGTCTTCTCCTCGAAGTCGAGTCCTTCTTCGATCCACTCTGTCAGTGCGAAGTACGTGTCTCCCATGACGATCAAGTGCACGACTATCGCCGTACTACCTGGTGCCTACACTGTTCGCCTTTCAACCAACGGACAGAGCGCCGGGTACAGCAACCAGGGAGCTGGAGAGACCCTTCCTGAGTTCTCTTTCACCACGTCTTCCACGCTCTCTTCCCTCACTCCCAACCATGGAAGTAGCAGTGGTGGGAGCTTGGTTACAATCATGGGAACTGGGTTTGTCCAGTCCAGCAGTTTCCTGTGCAAGTTCGGAAGTGTTGTTGTGGTCCCGACATCAATTTATGATAGTACCACCCTCACGTGCCTTGTCCCTCCCGCCCCAGTATCTCTTGCCGCTGTCGGCGGAAAAGTTGATGTTCAAATCAGTACTAACGGAGGTCTCGACTTCAATGGTTATCTTAAGTTCTCGTATGTTCCGTCCATCACTGTGGATGCCGTTTCCCCCAAGTCAGGTCTTGTCACTGGAGGTACGGTAGTTACCGTTTATGGAAAGAACTTTGTTTCGAACTCCTTTAGCTGCGTGTTTGGCATTCAGTTGGTCGAGGCGGCCATCATCTCGTCGGACACGCTCAGTTGTGTTGCTCCTGAATCTTCCTCTGCCATGTCCGTTCCTTTTGAGATCAGCGGCAACGGTGGAGTTGACAAGACGTCCTCGGGTAACATATTTACGTACTCTGCGAGTTCAACAGTGACCGCTCTGCTTCCATCGTCTGGAAGCGATGTTGGAGGAACTCCGGTGACCGTGGTAGGAAGCAATTTCTTCAACATTGATCAGAACTTCTGCAAGTTTGGTGAGGCAGTTGTCTCTGCGGCATTCATCTCATCTTCGCGTATAGTTTGTTTGTCTCCTGGAGGCGATGGTGCCGCCAATGTCATGGTTAGCTTCAACGGGCAGCAGTACTCTGAGAGTTCACTGGCATACACGTACTCCCCATCCCCACACATCGCCTCTATTAATCCAGCGTTCGGAAGTATCGTCGGAGGCACGAGTATTGTGGTCACAGGATCAGGGTTCCTCGAGGGAGGTGCCCTTTGCAAATTCGTTACTGATGAAACGGGCGTTGAGGAGATCGTTGAGGCTGTAGTTACCTCCACAACAACTGTAAGCTGCAGATCTCCATCCACTGGCTCTTCGGGAATTGCGACGCTATTTGTCTCCACTAACGGAGGATCTGAATACTCTTTGACATCTGGAACATTCTCGTTTGTTCCTCATTCTGTCATTACCTCCATCTCTCCGTCCTTCGGGACGTGCAGTGGTGGTAAAGACCTCACTGTTACTGTGATGGCTGACCTTCCCACGGAGGCTGATTCCTTCGTGTGCAAAGTCAAGGATCCGTCGTCTCACTCTGAGAGTACCTTCGCTGGTGAGAAGACAGGATTAAAGACGGTTCTGTGTAAGTCCATGCCCGCCTGGTCTTTCTGCGCCTACTCCCAGATAGCATTCGTGTCGCTCTCAATTAATGGCGGAGCTGATTTCACGGCAAACCCCGCGACGTTCAGGTACCTTCCTGAGCCTAGCCTTTCCTCTGTCAAGCCAAACTTGGTGAACGAGAAGGGGGGCGACTCTCTGACCATCACTGGGGAGGACTTTCTGATTTCGAGCGGTGCTTCAATGTACTGCTATTTCGGAGATTCCGTCGTTGAGGCCGTCAAGATCTCAGCGAAAATGGCAACATGCACAGCCCCTCCATCTTCCGCTGGGCCAACCACCACGACTTTGAAGATTAGCACCGACAGCAGTGGTGTCCCGGACGTCCCCGGTGTCCCTTTCACCTACTACACACTCGTTTCGGTGAACTCTGTCCTTCCAAGTGCTGGACCTACCAAGGGTGGCACAACCGTGTTCCTGTCTGGATCTGGTTTCGAGTCTTCTCTCTCTTACAGTTGCGAATTTTCCGATTTCAGTGGAATTTCAGTGTCTAACCCGGCAACATTTGCTACCGATACTTCTCTGTCGTGCTTGTCGCCTCCTGCATCCTCCTTCGCTTCTTCCTCGGTGGAGATGATTTTGAGGAATGTCGTTGACGGAATCAACTACTCTCTTGGAAGTCATATGAACAAGGTCGCATTCTCTTACATGAATGAGGTCCATGTAAGCTCGATCTCCCCCATGTCAGGATCTTCTTCGGGTTCCACTGAGGTTTCTGTATACGGGGGCAACTTCGTCAACTCCGGGGAGGCCCTTTGCGGTTGGTTCAGCCAGACAGTCGACGGGCAGAGCCTTTTCACGTCTACAACTGCTACATACATTTCATCCTACGTGATGAAGTGTTCGACGCCGCCCCTCACCTCATCCGTTCTCTCCACCCAAGTTGAGCTTTCTCTCAACGGAGGAACTGATTACACATCGACAAAGACACAATTTTACTACCACAACGAGATTTCTGTGGCGGCCCTCGTGCCTTCTTCAGGTCCTGAGATAGGGAACACTGTCGTGACCGTCGTTGGTTTTAACTTCCTTCCTTATAGTGGCCTGACTTGCAGATTCAGTAAGGACACGCAGACTTACTCGTCCTCGAGTTCCTCTTTCCTTGCTTCTGACGCAATCGCTTGCACGACGCCCGTTCTTCCTCCTGGAGACTACACTGTGTCGGTTTCAAACAACGGTGCGGACTATGGCACAGAATTCTTCTCCTTCACTTCCCAGCCCACCATCACCGCAACTACATTCGAACCTTCTACCGGTGCAAGTGTTGGTGGAACTACTCTAACGCTCAAGGGAAGCAGCTTCCCAGACTTGCCTGGCCTGGCCTGCAAGTTTGGTGACAAGGTGGCCAAGGCTGTCTTCGTCTCTTCTTCTGAGATTACCTGTCAGGCACCTTTGGCTTATACAACTGCCGTTTCGACGAGTGTACCAATCTCGGTCTCTGGAAATGGAAGGGACTTTGCGACGACCGATTTCGCATTCACATATGTTCCCCTCCCCTCTGTCTCACAGATTTACCCTGTTAGTGGCCCCATGGAAGGCGGGACAGAAATCACTCTCAGTGGGGGCAACTTGGACGGTGGAAGTCTGCCAACTCGGTGCAGATTTGGCGGCGAGGTTGTCGACGCGACCGTAATATCTTCGACGCTCGTCAAGTGCCTTTCGCCTTTATCGCCTCTTTCAACCTCTGTTGTTGGGGTTGAAGTCTCGACGAATGGGGGCGTGGATTGGTCCACGTCAGGACTGGCGTACCTTTACCAGGAAATGCCACTTTTAGCGTCCATCTTCCCTCCTGCTGGTATTGAGACAGGAGGAAATAAAGTTGTCATTGTCGGCTCAGGTTTCTACACATCTGCGTCGCTTGGTTGCAAGTTTGGGTCGACGACCGTCACCGGAACCTTGATTTCAAATGATAGGGTAGAATGTGTTGCGCCCCCGACCACTGCGGCCGTTGGCACAGCAATTGGTGTTGCCGTCACACTTAACGGCTACGATTTCACCCCCGTGGAGTTGACGTACACATATACCCAAAACCTTCAGATTTCGTCGATTGTGCCTTCCTCCAGTAGCATTGGAGGCACTGTCGTTGTGACAGTCACTGGAGAAAACTTTGCTGTTGCTGCAGGAGTCGCCGGGGTTCAACTTACCTGTAAATTTGGTGACCTTCACTCTCTCGCCACTGTCATCTCTGATACTGAGCTCCATTGCGAGGCTCCGCCTGCGGCCTCTGCCGGAAGTTACAACTTCGACGTTTTTGCTAACGGCTACAGTGGCGTGGCTTCTGATGCTGATTCTGTTTTCGGAACCTTCACTTACTTTGCTCCCTCCACTGTTACTTCCGTTAGCCCAGCTTTCGGAAGCACTGCCGGAGGTACCAAGCTCGAGGTTACTGGTAATAATTTCGGCATGAACGAAGAGGTGTACTGTCACTTTGAGGGTAGTGCTGCAGGGGCCATCCTCAGCGAAAGCGTCCTCGCCGAGGTTTCTTCTTCCGAAGAATTGACTTGTGTTACACCTGCGGTCTCTCTCGGACCCGTTTCTGTTGTTTACACGGAGCTGACTTTGAGAGATGCGGCTGGTTCTGTAGTGAGCAGTCAGCCGAGGCCAACCTTTTCCTTCAGGGAACCACTGGTCTTGACCGACATTTCCCCCTCCGTTGGAAAGGTTGATGGCGGGACGGATGTTGTGTTTACGGTAGACTCTGGCTCCTCTCTTGTCAACTCTGCTTTGCTTTTATGCGTATGGGATGGGTTTAAGACACCAGCTATTTACCTTTCGGCCACCCAAGCCAAATGCACCAGTCCGATCGATTCCAATCGTGATGCGAAGGAAGTTCTGGTTGGAATTTCCAACAACGGAGTTGACTTTGAAGCGTCATCTACCTACTCCTTCTCCGCTCCTCCTATTCTCGACACTTTGTCTGTAACTTCGGGACCAAGTGCTGGCGGGACATCCTTGACTGTCACCGGAACTAACTTCAAATCTCCTTTCTTCTGCGAATTTGAGGTTGCCGATCAAATTAGCGTGGTTAGGGCCGACTCTGTAGTATCTGAGACAAGTGCTATCTGCACGACACCGCAGTTAGTCTCTGGAAGTGCCGTCTTGAAAGTTGGCTCGAATTCCGTTGAGTTCGTTGGAAGCGGGACTGCTTTCGAGGTGTATGAAGCTCCTTCAGTGACATCTTTGAGTCGCATCAGCGGAATCCACGGAACCTCAATGACCGTGACGGTGTCTGGCACCAACTTTGTGCCAACTGCCCTTGGAAATGCTATCTGTGCTATCAAAAGTCCCACCGGCGATACCATTTCGGAAGAAAACGCTCTTGGAATCACTGCTGGAGCTATGGTTTGCGAACTTTCATGCCCCATGTCGGCAACTAACCTCATGTACAGTGTTGAAGTTTCGATGAATGCAGGTGTTGACTGGACGGGAAACAACCTTCCTTTCTACTGCGAACACTCGCCTGTCGTTTCATCCGTATACCCATCTTTTGTTGAAGTTGGTGCTACTGGTACATCGACAGTTCTGACAGTGTCTGGAGATTTCTTCAGTGATCGCCCACAACTTGCTTGCAAGCTTGAAGATGGAATTACAGGCTCCTCTACCACAGCAGCCGCTACCTATGCGGGGCCTCATATGATATCTTGTGAGATCCCTGCCATGGAAATGCCTGGAACCGTGAACCTTTATGTGACCAACGATGGTGTCCATTATGGTGAAGATCCTTTCACCATTGTCCATCATCCTCAGGTCACAATTACTTCGGTCTCGCCCTCCACTATTGCCGTCGGAGGCGTTGTCACCCTTAGCGGGCAGAATTTCCAGGTAGATGCTTCGTTGTCCGGCAATGTTGCCTGCATGATCGCTGGTGTTGCCGCAACCGAGGTAGATATCGTCTCGGATACCGAAATGACGTGCAAGATGGGGAGAGATACGCCCACTGCCTCTGCCGCAACAGCAGTCTCGGTCACCTTCAATTCGGTCGACTACACCACCACTTCTCTGCAATTAACGATCCTTTCTCCTCCTTCTGTCACGTCGCTTTCACCAACTTCTGGACTTCTCGCTGGAGGCAGTAATGTGGTTGTTGTTGGAAAGAACTTCGCCGACATCGCTGGACTGAAGTGCAAATTTGGCGATGTTGTTGCCGATGCAACCTTTATTTCGAGCACGACCTTGTCTTGCTTCTCACCTGCCTCCGCGTCTTCCTCTACCGTCAGTGTGACCGTCAGCAACGATGATTTTGCTTCTCCTTCCGTTGAATCTGATGCTGCATATGGATACTTCAACGCGGCTGTCGTCACGAGCCTGGCCCCGACCTCGGGCAGTGTGCTTGGTGGTACCACTCTCATGGTTTTTGGAACCGGGTTCGATGGTACGCTGAACTACATCTGTAGCTTCTCGACTGTTCATGGATCAATTAGTGTCCCTGGAACGTGGGTGTCGCCGACTGCTGTTAGTTGCATCACTCCTTCGGTTTTGACTGCCTCAACAAATGTTGAGGTTGAACTTCTTGATACCCAGTTCGGAGTGGTATCCATTTCTCTCAGCAAGCTAACGTACAACTTCTTCGCCCCTCCTATAATTCATAGCGTTAGCCCAATCTCGGGCCCAGTGAATGGAGGTGTTGAGGTAATTGTTTCTGGCGATGGCTTCGGAGTTAGCAGTGGCGCTGTTTTCTGCAAGTTTGGGAACTCTGTGATTACTGGAACTTTGGTAGACAACATGAATATTAAGTGCTTGGCTCCCTTCACCACTTCTGCGGTTCCAGTTACTGTGTCTGTTAGCGTCAACGGCGCAGATTACGTTCCCTCGACAACCAAGTTCCAATACTATTCGAAGATCTCTGTATCGTCAATCTACCCCACCAACGGGCCTGTCACCGGAGGTACGATGGCCACAATAAGCGGAACTAACTTTGTCCCTCGCAGTGATACCCAGTGTAAGTTCGGCACGATGACAACCTTTGCGCATTACATTTCAACCACCAGTTTGTACTGTGTCGCACCTGCCTCGTCTGGTGCCTCGTCGACGAAGCTTTCTGTCAAGTTCGACAGCAAGAGCGATTGGGTCGACACGCGTTTCTCCTTTGACTACAAAGCCGAAGTTGTCGTCGACAACTTCTTTCCATTGTCAGTCTCTGAGAAGGGGGGGGACACTGTCACCATCCTTGGCAGCGGATTCGAGAGGATTGGCACCATGTGCAAGTTTGGCCTCGGTACGACTCTCGTGTCTGCCACCTACCTATCCGAGACTCAGATTTCCTGCGTAGTTCCTGAGGCTGTAGCTTACGGGGTTGCCGAGACCCTCTTTGTGACAATCAACAGTGGTGAAAACTTTGCCTCTGCCTCTACGAAGATTAAGTACGAGTCCCATCTAACGATTTCGTCCATCTCGCCCTTATTGGGGCCAGTGGAAGGTGGAACGATGGTTACAGTTGTCGGGACAGGATTTGACGTTGACAGTGATATTTTGTGTGTTTTTGGTGATTCTGCAGTGACGGCAACGTACAAGTCTCCCACGGAGATCTATTGTGTGTCGATACCAACCTTCACCGCCAGCCAATTTACTGGTGAAGCGAGTGAATCGGATGTTGTCTCCATTGGCCTTGAGATAGTCCAGCAGAAAAATGTTACCACGACCAATGTTATTAGCAGGAGCTCCTCTGATGCCATCTTCAAGCAGTACTGGTCTGCGCCTAAGGCGGAAATCGCTGTAGCTCCGAACTCTGGGCCCTTAAGTGGCAACACGTTGGTCACTGTAGATGGATTCTCTGACCTTCTCAATGACCTCGGAGATTCTGCTGATATTACGTGCAAGTTCGCGTTGAGTTCGGCTTCTGGAGTTTCTGGTGTGGTTTTGAATCCTGCTCAAGACGTATTTACTTCTGGAACGCTCTCTGCAGATGGAACGGCATTCTCATGTGACACCCCTTCTGCCTCTTCCCTGTTTGGGACAGGAATGGCCTCAGTGGACCTGCACTTCTCCTTCAACGGAGGAGCTGACTATACGACTGATAGCCAAACTTTCGTCTACTATGCTGATGTTTCCCTAACCTCTGCTACCCCATCAACTTTACCGGCACTAGCTCAATCTGGAGTCACAATTGAAGGATCAGAGATACCCAACCTCGCTACTCTTGCATGTAAAATTGGAGGAGAGACAACGTCTGGAACCTTCGTAGGCTCTACGAAAGTTGTGTGTGCGTTCCCCACGACGTTCCTTGCCTCGGCCGCAAGTAGCCTCGATCCTGCGAAGCTCGTCGGTGTCATGGTGTCTGGAAACGGAGTTGACTACAGCAACGTTGTGCCTGTGGAGTTAAACTTCCAGCCAATTGCGACGTCTTTCTCGACGACCTTGGCGACGACAAGGGGGACGACAGAGGTCACTGTCATGGGAACCAACTTGGTTGGGTCAGAGAGAGGCGTCAAAATGACTGAGCCTTTCACAGGGACGGTCAAATACGCAACCACGACTTGTAATGCCGATGGGGATTTATGTACCTTCGTCTGTCCTCCATGGATCCTTTCTCACATGTACGAGAACGTCGATGCCGAAGATGGCCTTCCGGTCAATGTAGCTCTTTCCAATTCACCTTATAATCATATTGAGACTGGGTTCTCGGTTACATACAACTTTCAGGCTGAAATCGATTCGATTTTGCCGTTGACAGCGATGCTCGCAACTAACGTCTCTGTCACTGTCTCGGGAGCTAATTTCTTCCCAGCTTTTGAGCATTTCTGTACTTTTGCTAATCCTGATGGGTCTGTTTTGACTTCACCTGCACGCAATCTTGACGGCAGCAGCGATACTTTGGTTTGTGGTGTTCCCTCCTCTTATACTGAAGCTATTAAGCTTTCTGTTAGAGTCAAGAGGACGCAAGACAACGACGAGACTCGCGAGTATCTTCCGCTTGTGTTGACTGACGCGCATGCTGTCACTTCTGTGTCGCCAATGTCTGTACCAGAGGGAAGGTCGACTAAGGTAAGCCTTCATGGGTCTTCCTTCACCAAGACTCCTGAACTTTCTTGCATCTTTTACGGAAGGGGAGCTGACGGATTAAATGGCGATGTGAAATCTACTGTAGCCACATTCAAAACCGAAAATAGGGTGGAGTGTGGCACTCCCTCTCTTTTGGAGATTGGTTCCGTTGAGGTATTCCTCTCGACCAATGGCATTGATGGGGTCGGAAATAGTGTCGGCATTTACGTTAGGGGTGAGCGCAGTATGAGCGCAATGTCCGTCAACGCGGGGCCCGTCTCTGGTTCGACGCTTATCACGGTCGCAGGTACTGGGTTCTCTCCAGCCATGACCTCGGCCAATTTAGACATCTTCTGTCAGTTCGGTTCAAGTGGCGAATTCGATACGCGCCAAACCAAGGGGACTGTTGTCTCCGATACTGAGCTCTCATGCGAGACGCCTGTTTTGCATGATCCAGACAGTAAGGAGGAGTTTGAACTGTCCAGTCTGCCCAAGACGGTTCCTTTCTCCTTGGTACTTCGCCACCCCTACTACGTCAATGATGGTCAGGCTGAGGCATTCGCGACTGCTTCGACTTTTACCTACCAAGGAATTGCGGCTGTCTCGGGCATCGCTCCAAAGAGTGGAAGCGCTGCGGGGTCGACAAGAGTTACCATCACGGGGTCTAACTTTGACTCTGCCAGCAATTTTATCAAGGTCAAATTTTCTGTTGGCACCTCCACTGTTGTCGTGGACCCAATTGAGTCCAGTTCTACATCAATTATTGCGATTTCTCCCCCTTCTCCTACTGGAGGTTTCGGAGAGGCGTCAATTGTTGAAGTCTCCATGAACAACGGTGTCGACTGCACTAGCAATAAGCTTACATTTGTCTATGAGACTTCTCCAGACGTTATTGGTGTCGCCCCCATTGTAGTTCCAGAGATGAGCGAAACCATCGTCACTGTCACTGGAGTCAACTTTGACAGGAGCATGCCTGCTTTGCTTAAGTGTCGCTTTGGAGATAACACTGTTGACGCTACATGGATCACTGACTCGATTGTCAATTGCGTTGTTCCTCCAACGTTGAAGTCTAATCACTATTCTGTCTATCTAACGACGAATGGGCAAGATTTCTTCACGGGAATTTCCTCCCAGGTTTCGATCTTCGTCCGCCCTCGCTTTGAACTTCAGACCATCACCCCACTTCACGGACCGAGCACAGGAAGTACTTTGATTACTGTTGCGGGATTCGGTTTCTCTGTTGACCTACCCATGGTTTGCATCTTCGGAGACGTGAATAGCTTGGGCAGAAAAATTACTTCTGCCACTTTCGTGACAGAGTACTACCTCACTTGCTCTTCTCCCAGCCAGCGTGTCTTCGATAGGAAGCCAGCCTCGGCAAACTACCTTGACCCAGTTGTTGACTTTACGATTGCACCCGCGTCCGCGGTGCAGAATAGCATTGAGTCTACTACAAGAGACATTATCTCGCCGACTCTCTCCACCGCTGATGTCACTGACGCTGCTCTTTCCTTCACATTTTATGACGTTGAAAATGTCCTTACAATAGATCCCAAGCTCGGTCCTTCTCGCGGAGGTACCCTTCTTAAGGTCAGCGGAAACTACTTCATTGACACACCTGAATTGAAGTGTCAGGTTGGCGTTGCGACCGTCAGGGCTACGTATGTCGATTCTAACAATGTGCTTTGTGAAGTGCCGACTGCTTTGGTTGCAATGGGATCCTCGGAGCTGCTTGCGTCGGTGTATGATGCCAGTTTCAAGTTAACAACTGTCGATGTGAGTGTAGGGAACAATGGCGTTGACTTCAACATTGTCAACGCCTCTCAGTTCCACTATTACGAGGAGCCAGTTTTGACTACTGTTCTTCCCTCTGCCGGACCTGAGCTCGGAGGTACCCGTGTTATCGTTCAGACTGCCAGTGACACTGTTCCCTTCTTGCAGACCGACAGTCACTCTCTTTCCACCAATCTCAAGTGCAAATTCGGAGATATTGATGTTGAGGCAACTTACGTGTCCCCAACGTCCATTGCTTGCGTTGTCCCTGCCCTGCCTTCGGGTTCTGCGATGAGCTTGTCTGGTAGTGGAAGACTTGTCCCTCTTACCGTCACAATGAATGATTTGGATTACTCCTCCATATCCATCGAATATGCCTACAAGAATACGCCCTCTGTTTCGAGCGTAAAGCCCAATGTTGGAATCGTCGGTGGAGGCAGCGTTGTGACTGTCGTTGGCAGCAACTTTGATGTTAGTGGAACTGACGTGTTCTGCAAGTTTGGAAAGGTGACTACAGCCGCTACTGTTATCTCAGATTGTGAGCTAACTTGCGTCTCCTCGAACAACGCGGCGGGACCTGTGGCAGTGGAGGTCACCAACCACCAGGGTTCTGACCCCTCGGATCCTGACAACAAGGATTCTCTCGGCTACGTCAATGATGAGAAACAGTGGACTACCGATGGTGTTGTCTTCACTTATCTTCTCCCCATAACTGTTGATGAAATCGTCCCACGACACGCGAGCTCTGGAGGAGGCACTACTTTGACTCTCAACGGACTTAACTTTCCTGATGTTTCCTCGCTCTGTTGTGTCTTCAACGAGGCAACCTCGGTGAAGGCAACTTTCGTGGACACTGACATTATCACGTGCGTCACCCCTGCGCTTTCTCCTGGCCTCCTGAGCTTTAGCCTTGGGATCTGCAACGATCCTAGTCTGATGATTTCTGGCTACCTTCACCCTTCCCATTATCAGTTCACTGTCATGCCTGATCCTATCGTCGCCTCTTTGAACCCAGCCCGCGGGCTCAAAACCGGAGGGACTACTGTCACCGTTTCTGGCACTAACTTCTTTCACCACAGGAACGACGCGGCGATCAAGTGCAAGTTTGGTGCAGCTGGTATTGTTGATGGAAGTTTCGTCTCAGACTCCGCAGTCGAATGCGTCTCGCCGACCTCAGAGACCGTCGGGACTACTGCTGACCTGAGGGAGATCCAACAGGTCGATGTCCTCACATCGACCGATGTGACCGAAGTTCAAAAGATTGCCATCACGGGAACTCCCTTGAACCAGGAGGTTCAAAGGTTGAAGTTCTACGCTAATGGGGAAGATTTGGGATCTGGACACTTTGCGCAGACCATAAGGATCACTATGCTTGCCACAAGCAGTTTGACTGGTGCTTTCAAGCTAAGCATTGGCGGGGTTGACACTGTTGCCATGGACTATGACATTTCAGCTTCAGATTTGGAGGCCGAGCTCGAAATGGTTCTCTTCGATGACGTGAGGGTTATTAAGTTGGGAGATCTGATTGGCGGGCATGACGCTTCGGCTTTTGATATAGAGATGCTGTCTGTTCCAGGGGGTCTGTCCCCTGTCTCCCTCCTCAGTTGCGACAAGTCTCAGCTCAAGGCTCAGGCCAGTGACGATGAGGATTGCATTGTCTCTGAGGAAGTTGCTGCCACGTCTGTTGTGCTTTCTGGTGATGTGAAGGTTACTTACGCTGGCTCTCCCTCCTCTGCCATTGCGATGCCTGCTACTGCAAGTGATGTTCAAACCGCGATCAATAGCATCAGCCACGCTGACTGGACTTCTGTGACTGTCACTGACGATTCAGATGCGTTAGCCCGCGGTCTCTCTAACGGACACACTTTCTTGGTCACCTTCGTTCACTCGGGAGGAGTAAACAAGGACATGTTGGACTTTGGATTCGCCGATGATAATTTGGGTGGCTCAGACCCCCAGAGAAGCGCTGAGGAGAAGACGAAGGGTAGCTACGTTAGTGGCGCTTTTGATCTGAAGTTTGGAACCGAGACGTTTTCGACCCCTCTATCCGTCACAGCTACAGACGGAGAAATCATCACTGCAGTTGAGTCCTTCACCCTCATAGCGTCTGGAAGCGTTTCCGTGTCGTCTGGAACTTCCGCTGCGTTCAGTGCAAAGGAGTGGCTTGTTACCTTCACAGGGATGGATGGAGGCATCAACAACCTGTCTGTTGACAAAACCAACGTGAATGGAAATTCTGATATTGATGTTGAGGTGTTTGAAATTGACAGTGGTACTAATCTCCTTGGGGGCACGTACACTCTTGCTTTGGGCGGCCATATATCTGAACCAATTCAATGGAATGCAGCCGACAACGACGTCAAGAGCACCCTTGAATCGCTGCCGAGTATTGGCTACGTCTCTGTTTCGAGCTTGACAAACCAGGCAGTAAGCCTTACTTCCTCCAACTCGCACACTGGTACCTTCTACAAGGTCACTTTCACGACGCTTGGGCAGCCCTCCAATGTGGGCACTCTCGACGTTCTTCAGGCTGATTATGCCATGCTGGTGGGAACTTCCTCGATTGTTCAGACTTCTGTCTTCCAGACGTCTTGCTGTGACATTGAGGTGTCTTTCAATGGGCAGGACTTCTATGGTGGCAGCAACCGGGTTGTTTTCACCTACGACGACAGGAGTGCCGTAACCTCTGTCACTCCAGACCATGGCACCCTGTCTGGTGCCACACCTGTTGTCATTTCTGGATCTGGCTTCGCGTCGGTGTTTGATACAAACGATGAGAATATCTTGTGCGTATTCGGTGGTGTTGAGACTGAGGGAACTTGGGTTGGCGATAGTTCCATCTCGTGCCGCACTCCTCCCCATCTTGAGAGCAAGGTTCTTGTGACGGTGAGGCAAAACAGCCAAAATGTAACGTCGTCGTTGACTTCTGCGTCTACGGCATCGTTTGACTTCGTCAAAAAGCCGGTTGTGGGCGCCCTCGCTCCCACAATGGTCGCTGTTAGCACCAAAGAGTTCGATGCTGGACTTTTCAGCAACACCAAGATCAAGGTCTTCGGTCAAAACTTCCTCAACACTGCCTACCTCAAGTGCGCGTACACGTACAGTATTGTTGCGACGTCGGCGATAGGTGGACGGCTACAGGGATCGTCCTTGGCTGTTGGAACTGCAACCTACTACAACTCTACCTACGTCGAGTGCGATTCTGCTCCCACGTTGGACGAGTTCTATAGCTCTGATGGAGGATCTGAGTGGCACAAGAACCCAACTTTGCACAGTAACGCTGAGCTCACCGTCTCTTTGACAACGAATGGTAAAGACTACACCCCAGCTTTGGATTTGACTTTCGTCCCAGTTCATTCTGTGACGAGTGTCACGCCAAACTTGGGTAGTAACCTCGGTGGAACTGTCGTGACTGTCACTGGTACCAATTTCCAAGATCCAAGGGCGGATGGAGGTGGCATTGCTTCGACTTCGGCTTCTTCCTTGCTTTGCAAATTTGGCACTCAACAGACCTCAATAGTTACCGCTGTTTACGTTTCTCCTATGGCCATAATGTGTACCTCGCCCAAGCACTTCGCGGCTGTCGGTCAGAACGAGGTCGATTTTGAGGTTTCTGTTAACGGACAGGAGTTCACGGACAGTGGCATCAAGTTTATGTACGTTGAGGAGATTATTGTTGAGAAGCTTTCCCCGGCTCACGGGTCAAGCAGTGGAGATACTGTTGTTAGTGTTGTCCTGGATGACGACGAGATGGCTCTCAGGACTATTGCTTTGAACGAGGTTCTCGATGTTTACACCGGCCTCACTGGATATGATTTGGTTGATGGTGCCCATGTCAAGAGAGGTGTGCCCGAGGCAAGTGACCAAGTTCGTGAAGCCTACGAAACGGAGCTTGATGACGTTGGTACCACTATCAACTTTGACTTTACTGATGTTTCGCTAGCCTCGTACCTCAACAACAACGTTCTTTGTAAGTTCAACAACTCCTTCGTTGTTCAAGCCACCTTTGGTTACGATTCCAAGACGGTGAGCTGTGCATCTCCTGCGGCAAGTGCCATGGGCGGACCTGTGACTGTTGAACTCAGCGTGAATGGCGGACAAGATTGGAGTTCGCAGGAGAGAATTTTCACCTACAACCCAGGTCAAGTCCATGATGAGATTGACATCTACCCTACCCACGGTCCTACTTTGGGTGGTACTCTCGTTAACATGACCGGCCTTCGTGGGCTTTACTCTTCGATAACTGCCTACGCCAACGTCAAGTGCAGGTTCGGCAGCGCAGAACTTTTGGCCTCAGAAATTGCTGTTGACGGAAGCTGGGTCACTTGCGTGTCTCCGGTATCTGGATCCACAGGTACTGTGCCTGTTGATGTCTCTCTTAACGGTGCATCCGAAGATTTCACCACCACAGGGGTGCTTTTCAGGTATGAAGACCCCCTGCACCTTGCGAGGGTTGACCCTTCCTGGGGACCTGTCGCAGGAAACACGAGGGTGCAGGTCGTTGGAGGCAAGTACTCGAACTACAGCTCGGAGTTGAAATGCCGTTTCGGCGACACTATCGTGAATGCAAATTACGTAGATGAAAGCCACTTAGATTGCGACACTCCTTATCTTGGTGCCATTGATGAGGTCCAGACTGTTTCAGTCTTTGCCATGGCCTGGGCTCCAGAGATTCAGTCGGTCGTTTCTAACGTTGTTGATTACCTTCCCGAGGTGCATTCCATTAGGACTTCCGCAGGTATCGACCCCGAGATAGTGTCAATAGCTGCCCAGAGTACCGACTTGAGTAATAACCTAGGATCCTTCGATATTAGCTATGGGAGTCTGACGAGTGAGGATTTCCAAGTAGGAACCACCACGGTTGCTGAGGTCATCAAGCTTTTTGGTGACAACCTTGAACTCAGCGTTACTGACGTTGAAATCTCTGACGATGTTGCCACTGACACTCGTACTTGGAAAATCACTTTTGCTGGGATTGAGAACAATGTTGGAAGTTTAGGGTTTGCCAATGATGCAAACCTTCAGCAGGTCCCCTCAATCAATGTTGATAACCATGGGTCTGTTCTTTCGATTCAGGATGAGATTCAGACGGTGCAGTTCTCGGGAACTGACGTGAACGAGGTTCAGACTGTCCAGACCGTGGTGGATATAACTGGAGATTACAAACTCAGCGTTGTATCGGATGTGCAAGCCAGCCTAGACGAAGTTCAGACGATTATGACGAGCGTGAGGCCCCTGAAGCAGAAGCAGGTTTGGCAGATTGGTGCCTTCCTTGACGGAAACCCCTCGGCCTCATCTGATTCTGAGATTATATCAATCGTGGCTGTCAGTAATGACCTTAGCACCAACCAAGGTTCTTTCGACGTTACGTATGGTGCTTCGACCTCTGCCTCGTTTGCGGTTGGGACTGTTTCAGCCTCTGTCGTGAAACAAAGGTTTTTGGACGACCTAGGGTTAACAGTAAGTAGTGTATCAACCTCAGACAATACTGACACTCGCACTTGGTCCATAACTTTTGCAGGCCTGGAAGGTAACGTTGGTTCCATCACTTTGTCGAACTCTGCCAACCTCCAAAGCACCCCCTCGGTGACTGTGGACCATGAAGGCTCAGAGCAAGAGGTTCAGAAAATCAGTTGTCTCAACACTAATACTGGCATTACCGGAGAAACCTGGCATCTTTCCGTGGATGGTGGCACTACCTGGAGTAGTGAACTGTCCCATGATGCCTCTGAGATGGATGTCGAGAGAGAAATCGAGGGTGTTTTGGGTCACAGCAGCATGGTTGGGGTCGCAAAGAATACAAACAGTGTGTCCGATATTGTCTACGCTGTCACCTTCTTCAACTTCGTCGGAGATGTCCCTGACATGTCCTTCCAAAATTCTTTCACTGGAGGCTCCATATCCATAAGCGCCGTTGCTGGAGATTCCTATACAGTTTCCGGCAACTTCAGGCTTGCATACAATGGGGCGTACACGTCCAACTTCGACTCTTCCACTGCCACTTCGACTTCTATCAGAACTGACATTCTTGCCACCATAACAGCCCTTACTGATGTCTCAGTTGTCTATGATACGTCATTCGCCTCCCACAACACTCTTACAGTAACTATTTTGGACCCTGTGGTCCCTTCTCACATGTTCTCTGTCGATGATGTTGACCTCCAGGCAACCCGTAAGGGAATAATTGTTGCTCAAACTCAGAGTGCCAATGTGCTGGGCGGTTCATTTACAGTTTCCACTGGCCTCTCTGGCACCTCTGAGTTCGCTGAGAGTGCTCCACTAGACCATGATATCAGTAACACCGACCTAGCGACTGCTATTACTGGACTCAACTCCTCTTGGACGGGCCTTACTGTCACCAAGACTCCAATTGACACTGACTACAACACCAACATCTTTGCAATCAATTTCCCCGTCGGAAGTGGTGATGTCGACATGCTTACGTTAACGCCGTCTTTGACTGGTTTCGAAAAGCACATCGTCGTTACTGAAACTGTCAAGGGAAGTGTGGTTGAGATTCAAAAGATCAGGGTCACGGGAGGTTCCAACCTTGAAGGAAACTTCTCCCTATCTTTCGGTGGCTACGCGACCGAGAAGGTTGACTGGGATGCGACTAACATCGAGGTCGAAAGTGCTCTCATGGCGATTCCGTCGATAGGCACTGTTGACGTGACAAGGATCCTGGTGAACGGTTCCAGAAGCAACAATTGGTTCGATTCGACCATGGATGATGACGTCGTCGCCGAGAGCGTGATGCCTATTGATAGCTTCAGGACCTATGAGTATTCGGTCACTTTCACTAGCCACGTTGGTGATGTTGAGATGTTGACAGCATGCTGTGACGAAACAACTCAGCATTTCAACAACTTCGGTAAAAAGAGAGACATCACATTTAGGGCTGCTTATAGCGAAGATTCTGAAATAATTATCACCGAGGAGAGGAAAGGAACTGGTGACGAGCTTTCTGGGAATTTCTTTGTCAAGGTTGAGGGACAGGGTTATGATCACAACCCAGGTGCCACAACGACAACTGCAATCCCAGTGATGGCCAGTGCTGATGACGTGCAGGCTGCTATCTCGGCCCTCCCAATATTCTCCGATCCTAAGAACAACAATACTGTGACTGTGTCGAAGACCTTCTCGGCTGTAGAGAATGGGGCTGCTACCTTCGACATCACCCTCTCTGGTTTGCAGTCTGCTGCCAACTTCACGACTGCCTCTGAGGCCTTTAGAAAGGCTAATGTCACGGTGGATACCGAGCACGTCTCTGGAACGGGAGCTAGCTTGAGTTTCAATGTCGTGACTAAGTTCACAGGAAAGGAAGTCCAGAAGATTGATGCGGCTTCTGTGCCAGCTTCTGGGAGTATCACTTGCACGTACAATGGTGGCGATAGTTTTGCGTTCGCTGCTTCCTCAACAGCGTCGGTTGTTGAAGGGCAGATCGAGGGTGTCCTTGATGCAAGCTCTAATCTTCCTGTCTTTGGGGATGTGATTGTGAGCAGAAGTGTTGCGGCCCCCTACAGCTGGACGGTTACTTTTGCCGAGCTTGCTGAGGTCACTACTGACTTCGTTTGCGACAATGGCGCAACTGTCACCAACATTCATGAAGGCTACGGGAACAAAATTACATCTGGAGCCTTTAAACTTTTCTACGATGGTCAGACCACCGGGGCCCTCCAATACAATTCCAACGCTGCTGCTGTCCAGGCAGCGCTCGAAGGATTGACAAAAATTGGAGCCGGAAACGTCGTCGTCAGTGACAATCACGGTGGAAACTATGATCTCAACGGTGGAAAGTCCTGGGATGTTGCCTTTACGGGTTCAACTGTGGAAGGGAACATCCCCCTTCTCTCTTACTCATCCGTCACACTCGATGGTACTAACGCCCGCGTTTTGGTAACCGAGAAGGTCGCGGGCAACGAGATCTCGGGATCCTTCCGATTCAGTTTACCCAGGGCATACAGCGACTACAGTGATTCGCAGTGGTCCCCAGTCATCCCCCTTACGATGGAGCCTGTCTTCATCGAACGGCTTCTGGCAAACGAGTTCGAACTCGAACAGGTGGCAATATCCAAGAGTGCCGTTGACGCCCAGGGAGGTTTTACCTTCACGTTCATGTTCCCTCATTATATTGGAACTCCTCCCAGCGGCCACTTGCCGCCAACAGCGAGAAATATGCCCCCTATGATTGTTGATAAGACGATGCTCGAGGGCGTTGGTGCGAATGCCCAGATCAACACTGTGCAGGACGGTTCTGACCCCGTAAGTAATGATTACAACAGAAAGGGATTCAGAATTGTCACTCCTGGGGGCAGTAAGACCTATCCCATGACTCAAAGGACGAGGTGGCTCACCAATTCGGAAACGGAGACCACAATGAAGGATGCCTTGGTTGACGCAGGGGGGCTCCCTGCAGGCTTTGATGTGAAGAAGACGGGCCCATTCGAAGATGGTGGATACGAGTGGCTCGTGACGCTTCCGAAGGGAACGACTCTTAACGGGGATACTCTTTGGGCTGTGGATTATGGAGGAGCGAAGGTCAATCTTTGGCCTTCCACTGCAGGTGTTGAATGCGCCCTCAAGAGGCTTGCTACATTCCCGATTGCTGGAACCTTCACTTTGGAGTTCGGCGGAAAGATTACTACCCCTCTTTCCTATGACAGCACTGATCAAGATCTCAAGAACGCACTTTTGGCTCTCACAGACTATGAGGTTGGCGATATCATTGTGTCGACTCACAGCATTGATTTTGCCAACACCGGCAGCGGTGCCAGGAGATGGGATGTTACCTTCGGCAGTATCAAGGAGGCTGGAAACGTTCCTGAGCTTATCCCAGTCTCCTCTTACTCTTCTGGAACCAGCGCAAATGTTACTGTGAAGGAGCAGGTTAGGGGAGTCAGCGACATTGTTCACCTAGTGAGCATTAGCAAGACTGCTATTAATGGAGCATTGGATGATACAGTAAGCTTCAAGCTCGGCTTCAACTCGACTAAGCAGGGTCGGGGAATGCAAGGTATGGGCTTCACTTTCCAGAAGGACGGAGCTGGCGGTAACGACAGGTGTTATTACACTGGCGATATCGTGTTGGGGGAAACAGCGGCCACCGTCAAAACGGAGCTCGAGACAGTACATTTGGACGAGGGTGTGACCAAAGGCCCCTCTAACTTTTTCATGTCTCAGCACGACACCGGTGGGGTCATTGTTGAAAAATTCTCCTTCACTGATCGTGATGATTATTACATTCTCTTCACAGACAATGACAACGATGTGAATGTTTTGAAGGAACTCGAGATTAAAAAGAAGGTCTATTGCGATAACACTCAGACTACCTTGTGCGACGACGATGTCGCAAAGTCAACTATCCATCGGAGTCCCACTAATGCTCCCTTAGGCGGTACCTTTAAGTTGGGCTATGGCAGAGATTGCTTCGAGAGGTTTGAGGCCAAATACGTGAAGGAGCAGTACGAAGTCGTTTGTAATCCTGCTCAGACAGTTGACCTCAACTTCAACGCCACTGCGGCGGAAGTTGAGGCGGCCCTTGAGGCCCTTCCTGCTATCCTAGATGTTCAAGTTACCCGCACCCACGACGTGAATGGCGTTCAGGAGCATAAGATGCCTGTAACGTCGGGTGTAGTGTCGACAAACTACAACTATCACATCCATTTCCGCGAGGTGTACCTTAACATGACCCACAACAGCTCGGAGTTGTACTTCGCTGATAAATATAACTCCGTTGACAATGGTGTCGAATTTGACGACAACGATGTCAAGGACGATTACCTTTTCTCAAGTGGCGACATCCCCACTATCGACGTTTTCGGGTCGTCTCTTACTGGAACGCCAACAAGACAACATGCTCTCTATGCAGACTACAACATCAAGGCTTTGGAGGTTGTCAAGGGTGTCAATACTAACATTGGTGGCGTGGTGAGCGTTGAAGTAAGCCAGAACGGTGGAATTGATTTCTCAAGTGATGGTGGAACCGGAGACAGCACGACCACCTTCAAGTACTTGCCAGTTTCAAAGGTTACTGGTCTGACGCCCAACCACGGGCCTCCAACCGGCTTCACCGAGGTCATCGTCTACGGCGAGAACTTCAGGAAGAGCAGCAGCCTTTCCTGCAGATTTGGAAGTGGGACTAAGACGGATTCAAACTCATTTTACGTCACCCCTGTCGTCAAATTCATTAGCACTACTGCCATCGTCTGTCTTTCTCCGCCTCACAAGTCATTGAAGGGTTGGAAGGTGTTTGTCGAAGTCAGTAACAACGGTGCTGGCGGATTTGCCAACTTTTCGTCATCTTCGACGCTGAAGGACAACCTGTACTCCAAGAATTCGCTCTTCACCTACGACGAACCTTTGAGCATTAAATCTTTCTCGCCCAACAGCGGGCCGCTCTCCGGAAACTTCACTGTTAAGATCCTTGGCGGTCCTTTCGTAGACACTGATGAGATTAGGTGCAGGTTTGGGAGCAAGACTGTCATGGGGCAGTACCTCAGCAGCACGGAAATCCAATGCTTTGCTCCGATGTACACTGTCCCTGGAGCGTACCCGCTTGAGATAACCATTAACGACCAGGACTATACTGCACAGATGCTCTCCTTTGACTACTACGATGATGCAAAGTTGTCACGCATCTACCCTGTCTCAGGACCAGCTGTCATGACTGGATCGGAGATCAATGTTTACGGTAACGGATTCAAGAACACAAGCACCGCTATGTGTAAATTTGGAAGAACTTCTGTTCCTGCCGCATTCATCTCCGATCGCCATCTTGTGTGTCTCTCCCCCCCTCTCCACCCCAATTCTGGAGGCCTTAGGTACCTTGCGCTCAGTGAGCAGTACACCAGGTACCCCGATCCTGTCACAAACAATGTTAGGATGTACCCAGCGGCTCATTACTACCCTTTGTACAACATGAGACTGGTGGGCTTTGAGGTGACGAACAATGGTCAGGATTTCACGGATAGTGGTATCACCTTTGTTTACATGGACGACGCGAAGGTACTCAACGTGACGAGTGACTCTGGCCCATCCATCGGAGGCAGTCCCATATTCGTCAGTGGTGAGAACTTTGTCAACAGCACTGACTTGTCGTGCAGGTTCGGCCACACTGTCGTTCCTGCTGTCTTCATGTCTCGGTACTCCATGCTTTGCTTTTCTCCTGCCCAACCTTACGAAGAAGCGATCCACAACCACCTTGAGCACGGCAATATGCGCTCTGCCTCGTTCCCTCATGGCCCGGACTACCGCATCAGGCCTGTTGGCGCCCCCACTAATGTTGTATACCTCGAGGTTTCCAACAACGGGAGGGATTTTACAATGGATCGAAAGCTCTTCAAGTACACAAAGAATACGGAGAAAGGCAAGTACAACCCTGAGAGTGATGATCTGACTGTCCTCGAGTGTCCTCGCGGGTCCTTCTGCGGAGGGACGGGTCTCACCAACTTTACCTTGTGTCCTCGAGGAACTTATCAGCCTCTTAAGTCCCAATCTCATTGTCTGCGCTGCCCAATTGGTTACATGTGCCCCGAGGAGGGTCTGCAGGTACCAAGAATCTGCCCCGCTGGTTTTGTTTGTGATGTGACTGGCATTGAGGTTGCAGAGCAGCCCTGTCCTGAAGGTCACTTTTGCCTTGAAGGAACCGCGACCACGGCTACCACCTGCGGTCATCCAATGCTGAGCTCTGAGCTTTTCCCGTCCATCACCCATGCTGAGCGCAAGACGACTATAAGGGCTGGACAGGAAGCTGGAGGTTTCGACCTCGTCCTTGGAGCGAGGAACACGGCCTGCTGGAACAACATGACTGAGGACTTTGGTCTTCAGCTCACCGACATGCCTGCCAGGGTATGGGCGGAACGTCACATCCTACCTCTCGCAGAAGGCTCCGCAGTATCACCCATCAGGGGAAGGTTCTGCCTGGACGACACCTGTATGAGACTTGAGGATGCGGACAACATGGACATTTCGGACACATCGTTTGATTACTCTTCGCAGGGATTTTCTTTGCGAAGGCCAGTGCCGTGCCCCGAAGGAATGTACTGCCACCCCGGAACGGCTGTCAACATGTCATCCATCAACAACTTTACGACGCCTCAGCCCTGTAGTGAAAGTATGTACTGTCCAGAGGGTTCCGTTGACCCTATTGGGAGTGGCGAGTGCCCCAGAGGTTTCTACTGCCCCTTCGCGAAGAAGATCCCTTGCCCTATCGGAACCTACTGCCCAAGAGATGGACACTGGGACCCTCTTGTGTGCCCACCTTCGACCTTTAATTCAATGACTGGGCAGCTCAAGTGCACTCAATGTCCGAGGGGTTACATTTGCCCTGGTTTCGGCAGGGTTGTGCCTGCAATTTGCCCCCCAGGTTTTGCTTGCAGCAAGGAGGGATTAACCTCGCCCAATGCGAGGTGTCCAGCAGGTTTCTACTGCGCCAACGGCACGGTCACTGGTGATCCTTTTAGGAACGACACGACGTTGCGCCCTTACCCGTGCTCTGCAGGATCTTACTGCCTCGGTGGAGTCGGCTACTCTGAAGTCAGAATCAATGATTTCCTTTACGCTCAGCCCTGTACTGAGGGATTCTTTTGTGAGCTTGGCTCTGTCGATCCTAAGGGGTCTGGACTTTGTCCGGCTGGTTTTCTTTGCCCCGCAGGTACAGCCAATCCCATTCCTACACCCAAGGGTTTCTTTGCTGCGTCCAAGGGAACTGTGCAGGCAGCCGCCTGTCTCCCTGGATACTACGCACCGACCATCCAGACGGAAGAGTGCTACCCGTGTCCTCCTGGAACAACTTGTGAGGTAGATGGTCTTTTCGAGGCCGAGATCTGCCCGCCCGGAACTTACAGGTCGACGCTTTCTGAGGATGGGCTTCCATGTGCTGCTTGCCCTCAGGGAACTTGGAGCAAGAATTGGCAGATGAGAGAAAAGGGAGAGTGCACAAGATGCCCAACTGGGGTTGTCTGTCCTCTTGAGGGTATGACTCAACCCTGTGGAAAGGCGGATCTTCCCACTCCTTTCGAACCGGTTGTGAACCTCAATGGTATCCCCGTGCCTGAGTACGAATACCCCAATTATGACCTTCCTCCTTCCTTCTCGCTCTTCCAGTGCCTAAAGCAGAACCCTGGATACACTGAGAGGAAGATGGACCCTTACTACCAGGAGTTCTTCTATGGAGAGCTTGTTCCCCCCTACATTGACGTTCTTGGAAGAGGTGCCCATTTCAGGTCAAGTCAGCAGAGTAGTTTATTGTACCAGCAAAATGCCAAGTGCTACAGGAACAGCATGAGATTCGGATCCATCCTTTACCAGCGCATTAGTGACTACTATGGACCTCAGTACGACATCCAGACTGGTTATGAGCACCAAGGTTATGGCGATGTAGAAGAACAGACTCCTACGTATAAGCAGGCGCCCCCCGTGAAGGGTTGCGACCCTTCCATGAGGTACTTCCACGGTGAAGGAACTGTCTACATTGACCTCCCCCATGCAAGGATCTTTGAGCCTACCTACAACTGTACGCCTGGAATCAGGCTCATGGACGAGAATTTGAACCCCGACGTTGGAGTTCATGTCTACACCTCTGCTGATAACGACGGTGGTGGTTATGACATTATCAAGTGTCCCCTTTTTGATGAAGAGCTTGGCTGCTACATCGACCCTGCTTATGAACTTCATGATGAGGGAGAGTGCTGTAACATCCCTGCTTTGCAGCAGCGTACGATCGCCAGGGCTGAAGATGAGTTCTATCCTGGAACTTGCGAGAGTGACAAGATCTGTATCGAGGACCTTGCTCCTGAGGCCGAAGCTTGTAGTGAAGGTTATGTCTGCGACGAGGCAACCACCACTGCGATGAAGAACTTCAACGTATGTAGGGAAGGTTACTATTGCGATTTTGGAACGACGCCTGATATCACTCTAGAGGCAAAACGCGGTCAGTACACCACACTGTGTCCAGAAGGACATTACTGCAATGATGGGACCGGTCTCGGCCAGGCATACCGTTTCCTGTGCCCAGAAGGCTATTTCTGCCCCACAGGAACCGGGAACCCTTTCAGTGGTGCAGTCAGTGACGATGGACCAAATAGGAGGGTCCCAGCCGACCAGGCTAACCCATACAAGGATAGGACCCACCTAAGATACACCGATGACGATGATGTTAGAGTTATAGGCGACCACGAGAGGAGGTGTTTTAATGGTATCGACACGGATTTGAAGCGAAGGTACAACACTGAGTGGAGGCGTTTGGGTGAAAACATGACAAACAGTCATCTCAGTTATCTCATGGAACTGAAGGACAACATTCCTCTCTACAACAATTCGGATTTCGTCCCTCCCTTCCAAACTGGCGACATCGAAGGGAAACCTGATGGACCGTACCGGCAGTATGTGATCAATCAGGCCATTAAGAACGATCTTACGTGCGCTAGGGACCATAAGTGGAAGCTCATTGGAGACACTATCAAGCGCCAAGAGTGTGACGGTGTTTCTCAGATGTATATCATGGCGGCTGTATACAGGTTCTGGCAATGCACGGCGAAAAGTACTCTTGATGACCTCGGCCTCGGGTCCGTCCAGACGGTCAACCTAGGAACTGGCGTGACAGACCTTGGCAAAACCAACTTCAGGGGAGGCAGGGACTTCTGGTTTGACCGTGTTCACCTTGATAAGCAGTTTGCGCTGGATTTGGACGAGACACTGGAGGGCTTTGGTCTTATGTGGTCTGAAGACGGCCGAAACATCTGCGAATGGGAGAATAGTGAAATCCTCCAGCTTGATAAGGGAAGAATTCCGATCCAAGGGGACAACAAATACTACAATCCACCTCTGAAGGAAATCTTCCCAGCCGAGAATTTTGTCTACGATAGTATAGAAAACAAGATTAAGATGGATCCAAACGCCACCTTTAAGATCAGGTTTGGATGGGAGATGGACAGGGAGTTCGTCGACTACGACGACCTAAAACAGGGCGTCCACGATGAGCTCGTAAACCAGCTTGACCAAATTCCTTGGAAGGGTGGCAGCGGCAGGGAAAATATCGATCCTTTCCTTTTCGACCTTAATTACGCTGTAAGAATGGTTGAAGAATTTGGAACCCTGCTTCCTGACATGGTATTCTTCAGGGACAACGAGGTTGAGGACCATCCCTCTTTTTTGCAAAAGGTTGGCAAGGCCGAACTGTCTCCGGGTGAAATCGAAGGCTTTGTAGAAACTGACGATAATGTTTTGGTTTTTGCTCCCGGAAGGCTCGACACGATTGATTGCCAAAACATTTTCAAGTGTCCCAACGGCACTCGATCCACCATTAAGAGCTCTGGTCTTGGGGACTGCCTCATTGGCGAGAATCCTGAAGTGCTGAGGAGAATTTCGGTGATCCCTGACTGGTACTGGATGAACAAGAACGAGTCGCTTGGAGAGTATGCCAATTCTAGGTACGAACTCTTCCAGGATTACAAGGTTCACAAGGATATCCCTGCCAATGTTTACACTGAGAAGTACAGGAACTCGACCGGGTACAATGACGTCGGGAATATGATGGAGGGGGGTGACAGCATTGGTACGCTCATGTTGGAGACAAATGAGGTCGCCATCTTCACCTTGGACTTGACAGGCCTGCCAAACAATATGACCTATAACGAGCACTACCGAATTTCTACCTATGTAGATTGCAAGCCTTGTCCCAACCGGTACCAGTGCTCCTACAATGAGGCTCCCCCTGATGACCCAAATGCTGGTAAATGTGAATTCCCCGCTGACAATGTGCAGATGGAGAACTTGAACAAATGTCTTAAGCGGGAGAAGAAGCTCGTCTGCGTCACAAACATGAGTATGACTGCAGAACTAGGTGCTGCGGGCGTAGGAGGGTGCTTGGACACGAAGGCCATGTACGATTCCGGAATCTACCCTCTGACCCACAAGAACACTCTGAAAGATCCTGAGACCGGTTCTCCGGTGTTCACCACTATCCCTCAGTCTGAAATAGATCATTTCTATGAAACATTCCTTGTTTACGAGGAGCCTGATGTGTATAAGTGCCTCGACACTCCCTACTTCTGCGAGGACCAGGACTGGGAGTACATGACGTGGAGGAGAGTGTGCACAGATGGCAGCAACTACCCCTTCGAGGGTGAGGAGACCCCCGACTACTACTTGTGCCACGAAGTTCAGTTGTATGACTTCTGGGAAACTTGGGCTGACAAGAAATGTTGCGACCTTGAGGTCATGGGTAGTGCGATGTACTGCAATCAGTTCGAAATGAAGTGTAACGACGGCCTCGTCAACAATGGCTATGAGCAGGTCAGGAAAGATGCGTATATGAGCCAGTTCGTGGCCGAGTACGACTTCCAGCCAAGGTTCACCAAACCCTCGGGTAAGTTTGTCATGGACAAGGCTATTCAAGAGGAGTGGCAAACTAATGGGGATCCTTACACGGGCTTTTCCAAATGGAACCAGCCCATTGTTATCGACGATGATGACGCTGAGAACGTACTCGACTGGTACAGCACTCCTAAGCTCGAAAAGCTCTACCAGGAGCAGCCTAAATACATGGAGGCTCCTTTCGAGCAGATCAAAATTATCGTTGGCAATACGCCGCTATTAAAGAATGGGTATGAGGAGCCTGAGTTCCGACCTTGGCACACTAAGGACACTGCTGTCGACTCAATCCGAGACAATCAATTCTGGTTGAAGACTGATGGTTGCTGTAGGTGTCGGCCCGAGCCTATGCCGACTTACTTCAAGACCAACCGCGACGTGAGCGGTTATCCTGACGACAAGCATCAGACGGTGCAGTTCACTGTTCATGCTTTGAAGAATTTGGAGCTCAGTCCTGTCCTTGAGCTGCTTCACGGTAGCTACACGCCTGACTTCGAAACTTACTTTGGGGCTTATGATAAGGGCGAGCTGCATGTGCACACCCCGCAGCGTTTTGACTATGATGGAGAATCGTACACGACCAATATGTGGATGGCTGTTCTTGAGAAGAACTATTTTGATGGCGGTGACAACCCAACCAGCATCGAGCTTCCCTTCAACCTACCTGTCAAGGACATCAACACCCCCTTCGAGAACAGAGTTCTGCTGAGCAGGCCTTTCGTTATCAACATCGGTGATGCCACGACCTCACCTGGTCAGGCCCACGAAAAGTTGGGTTACGAGGACAGGGTGAACAGGAGAAAACAGCAGGCTAAGCAGATTGAATTGTATTCTGCTTGGCTTGCCGGGGGTAACACTGGCAATTTCACCGATAGTGTCACCATCGTTCAAGAAATAGTTGATCCTGAGGGACGCCCTGACGAGGAAGACAACACGCCACAAGCGATGAGGGACGACATTGCCATGGTTGGGAAAACCACTTTGTGGTGGGTTGATGGGGATCAGACCCCTTATTACCCCAACGGTAAAGAAGAAAGGGGTTTCGAGGGCGATGCGTCGTTTGAATTCTTGACTCTCCCATACTTGCCTTTTTTCAGCAATTGCGATGGGTTTGACAATTACATGAGCATCAGCAGACTGATGGAGGAGCATCCTGAGTGTACTATCCAAGAGTATGACGATACTTTGGAGGTGAGCCAGTACCCGTGGAACCAGCTAATGAATCCTGAGAGTGACCGTTGTGACCTCGCGGTGTTGAGCACTGAAATGTACGATGCTGATGGCATTCAGATCACAAAGAGGAGTAACAGAGGTGTTTACATCAATTGTGTCTATGAAGAGAACGTTGAGACGGCATCGGGTGCTCTAAGGTGGTACGAGGCTGAGGCCGACACCGTCCTCTTTAGGATTACCAAGGTTCCCAGTACAACGGGTGAAGATTTCGAGGCCTTGCATAACGATGATGGTGTGCTCTTGGAGAGGTGGGGAAGACGCGGAAGCGTTGCCTTGAAGAGAGCCAGTAGTGTTGCATTGGTTCCAGTCAGAGTGGACTCGCTCAAGTCTGGTTTTGCCAACTGTATCCCCAAGGATGTCAGACTGCGATTTGAATACTACCAAGTAACTAAGGGGTACAAGACTCTGGTGAGCGGCGACATGCTTTTCGACGATCTCTGCACGACCATCAAGCCTGCCGCATTCGGCGGAAACCAAGTGCTCCTGGAGAGTATGAATTCTTACGGCATTCCCCCCTGTGATGTCGACATCAAGGGAGGCCTCATCAGCTACGAATACAGGCTTGAGTTCCACATCTATGCTTTGAGTTGGTTCGAGCTACTGAACAGGTTCGAGTTCAACGAGTATGTTTACATTGGTTTCTTTACCCTTGTGGGCATCATGAGTATCTTGAATGCTGGTCTGATCTGGGCGATCAATAGGTTGCTAACGAACTTGAGACACCCACCTGCCTTCCATGCAATGACTCTCGTCACGATTGTCGCCGATGCACCCATTGTCGGATGCTGCCTCGCCTCGATCCCTTACTTCATAATGATGGTCATGGTGAAGAAGTGGTTCGGTCCAAATGCAGATTCTGTAGAGGCGTCCTTCTTGGATACTGGGTTCTTCGGATGGATGAAGCCTGAAGAAGCAGTTGCGGGAGTGTGGCCAACTGATTTGAACTTTGAAGGGATTGCGGGAAGTTGGCTTGACACTTTGGCCTTGACTACCGATAGGATTGAGAACTATAGGGTAGGGAGGATGGGTTGCGCGCTGCTCGCTATCGGTATATACACGACCGTGCTTGGAACATCCCTTATTGTACCGGACTGGATGGACGAACATTCGGAGGATGACGGTGGTTCCGGTGAGCTCGGAGGGGCAGCCGACTTCGATGACGAAGATGAAGAACCCGTCCCACCCAGTCCCGTTTGGACGCCAATGTTGTGGAAGAGGAGTCACTTGATCTGGGGAAGCTTGTGCTTGGAGACCTTCCTTCTCCTTATTTGGGAGTTCTCCTACTCTGCTTACTTCGAGGATCAAGTGTACGAGTGTATTGTTATCTTCAAGCTGTTGCAGATGGTTATGGACGTGATTATGGGCGACCTTCTCAGGGAGCATTTGATGAACGCCCCTCTGGTTGTTATTATTGAGGTCAGTGAGATCTTGGTGACAATGGGAGCTAGTGATTTCGTTGACTTCACCTTTTCTTACTTCGTCGAGCTGAGTATTATGATTATTGAACGGCTGTACCTCGATCCAGCTCTTAAGACCGGATGGAAGTTGCTGCCGAGGTGGCAGATGATCTTTAAGAGGAAGTTTGCCAAGAGGAAGAGATTGACCAGGGCTCAGAAGCAAGCTGAGGAGCTCGAGTGGAGGAGGATTAACGAGGAGATTGAGCTAGAGAGCGAGGGTATTGAGCCTTTGCTTGACAGTTACTCTGTGTACAGTGTTGAGATTACCGGAGGCATTTTAAGTGTCTTCATCAATATTTTCTTGATTGTCTTCTTCGACGAGACGCAGATGCCGAACAATTACGGTATTAGGCAGAACGAGATGGTTTTCTACACCATTTTCGTGTTTTATATGCTTCCCTTCAGCTTCTGTATGGACATGTTCATCTTGAATTGTCAGGAGCTCATCCACGGGTGGAAGGTTTACGACTACGTGAGCTATCAGCGGTACAGGTTTAGCACGAGGGAGAAGCGTTGGATGCTCAGGAGCGAGACTCTCGATGAGAGTATTGCCGAGGGTATGCAAACGATGGATTTGATGTGTTTCAGCTCGCAGTACTACTTCCTGCTTAGTCTCTTTGCCCTTGGCATGCTGACCAACATGTTTGCCGTCACAATCTTTTTGAGGACGAATTACGCCTTCTTTGGAGACCCAGTGATGCCCATGATTTTCCTAATCTTCTTTTTACTTTGTGATCTGACAATGAAAGGCCTCATGAGGTTGAGCAATGTGCAAATTAGGTACTTTGGCTGGAGGGGGCTGTGGGTCACCAAGCAGATCGAAGGAACGGTGGACGACGACGTTGCGGCGAAGTTGGCCATCGGAGAGGGAAGGCAGGCCGACCTCGAGCAGGAGAGGTTGGAGCTCCAGGCCTTGAACAGCGAGAGGTTCAGGCACAGGTTCTTGGACAGGAACCGGCCCTGGATCTTACAGCACCTGGTCGAGCTTTTGACTCCCAGAAGTCTCGAGGGGGTCGGTCCTGACGGAAGGCCCGTGGTCGAGTACATCAGGGACGTTTACGCTGAGCTCATGGCGATGGGAGAGGGCGCAAGGAAGCCCGGAGATAGGAGTGACGTTAGTAGTGACGAGGAGGATGAACTAGAGGACATGAGGAGGCAGTGGCCGAGGGCCCCCTTGGTCGGCCCTAGTCTGGCCATTGCCAGGCTATGGCTAGAGAAGGCCAGGAAGAGGAGGGCGTTCAACAAACTGGTAACCGGAATCATTCAGAGTCACAAGGAAGCTGCTTGCAACGTTTGTAGCAGGACGGAGGATAATGGGGCTCTCTTGAGCGTTGGCCTGGCGACGAACGGAGAATTCGATCAGTATGCCATTGACAGGCTGATTGGAGAGTTCGAGCAGCAGTACAGCGTTAATGAGAAGGACCCCAACCTGTGGAAGGCTTTCTTCAGGAGCAAGGCGCAGTACATTACGCGCTGCAACTTCTGCTTGGACAGGCTGGAGCAGGAGAGGCTAAAGAGGGAGGCCAAGCTCCCTGGAGCTGGAAGGCCCACGAGGCCCGACGACATTAGTAGTGACGAGGAGGATGACGAGGTCGTCTTCGACCAGGTGTTCGTCACGAATGCTAGTAACGAGGGGAAGATGATGAACAAGTGGCTTGAGGCCGCTAGAAAAAGGATCGGCGGTGTCTTCCCAAGGCCTAATGCCAGGAAGCAGATGGAGAGACACGCCGAGAGGATGAGGAAGAGGAAGTTGGACGGTGGTAAGGCGAAGATTGCCGGTATGGATAATGTTGATCCTGACCAAGTCGAGAGGGCGAAGAAGTGGGAGGTCGAATTGAATGCTGCTAGTAAGGCTTTGGCCATCAGGTGGCTGAGGATGGGTAGGGATAGTGTGGGGAAGAAGTTCAGGGGGAGGGGCGATGAGTTGAGGGAGTTCGTCATGAATTTGACCACGAGGATGCCCGAGGAAGACGATTGGTTCTTCGGCGCTGCCTTGAGGATTGAGGGCGTCAACTTGCAGGAGGACGGTAACCAGTTGATGCTCGACAGGAGGAGTCTAGAGGCTGACCAGAGCGTGAAGATCAGGAAGATCGAGGTTGACTACAATGAGTTCGAGAAGGAGAGGCAGAAGGTCATTGACGAGGAGAGGAGAGTCTTCGAGCAGCAGATGGCTGAGGCCGCCGACCGTGTTCAGATCGAGGTTGATCTGAGGACCAGGGAGCTGAATAGGTTGAAGGATGAGAGGAAGATTGAGAATGATGCCGCTGAGCAGGCATCAAGGGAGGAGGAGGGTGCGGTCAGCAGCGAGATGCTCGAGGCCCACAGGAACAGCATCATCGAGCTCGAAGAGCTCATCGATGGCGAGCAGACCAGGGCCGAGATGGAACACGCAAAGGTCGAGGCGATGGAGAGGGCTGTCTTCGACAGGAAGGAGCAGCTGGCTATTCAGACCATCACGGACAGGAGGATCATGGCCGCCGACAATGTCCAGAGGATTCAAAGGGACACCTTGGCAAAGGTCAAGGGGGAGGAGATGGCCTGGCAGCAAAGGGCAGCCAGGTGGGTCGGGGTCGCAAGGAGGAAGGTCGATTTGAAGGAGATGGAGGACGCAGAGCAGCAAACCGCGAAGAGGAGGAAGAAGAGGAGGGGATAGGGTGGGGGGCATGGAGCGCAGCGAAACTTGAAAACCCTATGTTTAAGGAAGATTTTCTTATTACAATTTTATTATAGCATTGTCGTCGCCAGTCCTTCTTTCAGTCCTTCGCCGCGATGACCATAACTTCAAAAAGTATATCTGGGGTCGCCATGGAAGCTTCAACACACGCACGCACAGGCTTGTTCTCAGGGTCGATCCAGTCCACCCATATTTCGTTCATTTCAGCAAAGTCGGTCATATCGCGGAGCTGGGGAGGGGAGGGGGGTTGCGAGCGAAGCGAGAGGAAGGTCTGTTAGGTCTAGCTCTACTGTTGCTTCGCTCCAGCCTTTCGTCCGTCGCTCCTCGTCCAATTCTCACCCATATTTGGGCCGACAGCAGGTTCGACTTGTTAGTGCCAGCATCAGCAAGCAGGGTGTCAACTTTGGCGAGTGTTGTTGTCACTTGATCGGCGAGTGGAGCCTTGAAATCTGCAGGAACCTGTCCTGAAAGATAGATGAGGTTACCATGTGTGACTGAGCCGCTCATTCGGGCGTCCTGGGGATGGGATGGGATAGGAGAGTTGTCGAGAGTCAAGAGGGATGATTTTAATAGGAATTAGTAACGAAATTGTTTATACCTCTGTGGATCTGCGGGTAATGGAGACAAAGGAACGGCGTTGTCCGATGAGGAGATATGGTCGAAGTATACGTGAGGCAAACATGGGCAAAGAGTAAATTATGAGATCCTTGAGTATAAAGTGAAGAGGGGTAAAGACAGATTGCAGGAGGGGAAGGGCAATTTTTTGACAAATTGGATGAATCGCACCGTCTCGATCATTGTCGTATTTCTAACAACTATCGTCAATCCATTTTCTCCATCTCGTCGAGCCTTCGTTTCATCATGCTCAATCCTCCTCTTTCCGAATCCATCGGTAGCTAATTCTCTCTCCACTGCTTACTATTCTGCTGGATACGCTCGCTTTTGGCAATCCGGGTTCGATGAGCTTAAATATGCTGGGGTCAAGAGTACAGTGGTTGGTAACCTCAATGATTGCGGCACCCTTTACATTCAAGCATTGAAAGTTACGTATGACCATATTCGGATAAGTTACAAGAGAGTCGTTAGAAGTTATTGGCGCCTTGTGAATCCAACTGCGTCAAAACCTTTTGGGGAGGGTTTGGGGACGATCATTTGGACTACTGGGGAAGTGGAGGAGAAGGACGCTATTGGGTCGCGACATCTGCTACAGCTGGCGACCGAATATAAAAGCGCGACCTTTGGTCCCATGTGCGAAGGCGAAAATTGTTACTGAAGTGAAGCGAGTTCCCAGTGGTTACGAAAGGATGCCTTCGCCAGAGTTAGATCAGTTCCATGTTAAAGACCCCAAGGCTTACGAAATGCTGTGGAAGAAGAGCGGTCGCGCTAAGTTTTTGGACGATGCCTTCAAGCCTGTTATAGTTACAGCCTGTCAGAAGGGAGATGGAGGATCAGTACGTGGTTTCGTGTAGTTTCCATGTTCGGAGGAGGATGGTTGTGCGGCGGTCACAAAGGGATCCTTCTAGGAAATGGTAGGTGGCGGTCACGAAGGATAGGGGGAAATTGTTGTTGTAAACAAAAACAGACGTCGAATTCTTTGCAACGAATCAACAAACTTCAAGCTCGTCCTCCTCCTCGACCTCCTCCTCCTCCTCAACAACAATTTCCTTTCTCTTACTCTTTGTCTTCTTCCTGCTCCCTCCGCCCCCCACATCTCCCTCCCCGCCATCTCCTGCCCCCTGCCCGTCGTCGTAGCCATTACCAAGGCTCTTGCGCTTTCGGATGTATTCGGGCGTGACAATGTGCCCCAAGTTCATGTAAGGGCCGTTGAATATGATGAGGACAGTCACATCCTCGTTCTCCATCGCTGTAAGGTTCGGGAGGAGCTTCGGTGTGATGAGGAAGTACTGGCCGGAATGCTCCGCGGGTTTTGACGGCAGCTTAAGAGGCGCGCAAGAATTCTTGACGACGCGGCTGAATACCTGGCGTTCAAAAATTTCGTCCATACCTTGGTTGATCTCGTCGACGCACCGGAAGGGGGAAGTTAGTTGATCCTGGAGCGCCATGAGGTACATAATCGTTGCAACGCTGCGCTCACCACCGCTGTGAACTCTGGCATCGAGAACCTGGAGAGAGTTCGCCTGGCGGTACTTGACCTGGATCTGGATTCCCCATTCGTTGTATGAGCCATTTATACCCTCATCGAGTTTCACACCTCCCGCGCAGTGGAGCTCTGCCATGTACTCCGAGAAGCGTGTGTCGATAGTAGCAATGTAATTTTGAAGCTTGGCCCTGAACGGCGTCTCCAACGAGGTCATTTCGGCATTCTTCGCGTCGGAGAATGCAGACTTGTCGGCTAGGGCTTCCGTCAGTTCGGCGATCTCCTTCTTCTTGCGCTCGTATTCAGCGAGGAGGTGAGGGTCATCGATGACAGCATTGACCTGATCTTTGCAGTCTTGTATCGCGGACTGGATCTCCTCAAGGGATTCTGGGAGACCTTCAAGTGCGACCTTGAGGGGTAAATCGTTGCCATCCTCGTCGACGAGTTGGGCTTCAAGCTCCGCGGTGCGCTTGAGTTCACGGAGATTTTCCTTGCATGCGGCAAACTCCTGCTTGGCCTTCTCGTAATTCTCCTTCACCCGCGCCGCTTTCTCTTCCTCCTCGTTCAGCAAATCCATGATCCTCTGCTTCTCCTCCCCTCTCCCCGCAACGTCAACTAAGATTCCAGCTACGAGGAACGTGTTGTCCATCAGCTGGCCCCAGCGCTTTTTGGCATCCGCCGAGGATTTCGTGGAGCTGTCGATAAGTTTCTTCAAATGGGCGATAAGTTTCTTCTTCTCGCTTTCGATATCACCTGCTGCCTCGGCACGGAGCTGTTCGAGCTTCTTCTCCGCCGCCTCCTTTGACGAAATAATCTTCCCGTAGGTGAGCCTTTGTTTCCTAAGCTTCTCCATCTTGCCCTTCACCACCTTGATCTTCCCGCTGGCCTCCTTCTGGTCCGCACCAACCTCGGTGATCTCGTCCGACAGCTCCGTGTACTTGTCCTTCAATTCCATGACCTTGTCTTTCCTTTCCTTCACCGTTTTGGGATCGACGCCCTTGGAAACAAAGTACGTCTGCTCCTTGATCTGGCCGACACTCGTGTTGATCTTTTTGGTGTAGCGAGACACGTTCGTCATGTACCTGTAGAGCGTGTTGGAGGAATCCTTGAAGCACACGCAGGCACTCTGGGGGTTTCCGTTGTCTCTTGTGGAGAAGTCCTCCATAGCGTTGGGGCGCCCGGGAGTACCGGGCTTATCAATCTCCTCGGCGGTAGTTTGGTCTCCTACGAGGACAGTATGGATCTTGGAGGAATTGCAGAGCGCCTTAATCACGGTTGGGGGGCCCTTGATAAACCTGTCGAGGAAACCCTTGATGCCGTAGTTCTCTGAGAAGCCCTTCATCCTGGAGCTGCTGTACTCTCGTTGTGGCATGGTCGAATTCTCGCAGAGCTCGATGTTGATGCCCGGGATCTTCATCTTCTCCCTCAGGTTGCGGTAGAGGAAGTCGGAGTCCTGCGATGAGCGAAGCAAATCGTGAATGAGGTTAGAATAAGGGATAAAAACTATTGCGTCGGGAGGGGATGCATCTTCTCACCTCCTTGGTCTCGCAAACGAAAGCCATTAGAACAGCGTTACTGACGTGCTGATCGACGATCTTGGCAATGTCTTCAGAGGCACAATCGAGCTCGGCGCCGACAGGTCCGTACACGGGCTTCCTAAACTTCTCCTGGTTCTCGGTGACCCACTTCACGGCCTTTTGCAGGGCCGGCCTCTTCCTGTAAATTTTGTTCAGCTTCTGCTTCTTGATCTCACTGAGCTCCTGGTAGGCCCTCTTCGCTCGCTCGTACTCTGCAATCATATGGGCGAGGAGCGAAGCGACGAGAAGGGAGGTTAGCTTATCATAAGTATCAGGTATGATGCAGCTCGCTGCGCTCACTGCCTTCGCTCCTAATCCTTACCTCGCCTGTGAGCGTTGAATAGACTTTCGACCTCGACCTTCTTGTTGGACAGGGTGTTGAAGTGCTTGCTGAGGGTCTTGTACTCCGCGTTGAGCGGTGCCAGTTCCTTCTCGATCTCGTCGACGTTCGACTCCTCCAGCTTCTTGGTAAGTGACTCCAGTTCCTTCTCCTTTTGCTCGGCCTTCTTCTCCTTTTTAAGCTGCTCCTTCGCAAGGTTCGTGATCTCGGTTATAATGTCCTCGACCTTGCTGGTAATTGTTGTCCCCTTCTCGTTCAGCTTTCCCACTTCCTGCGATGAGCGAAGCGAAGAGCGGGGCGAGGAGCGAAGCGAAGAGCGGGGTGAGGAGTGAAACTCGGTGAGGAGCGAAGCGACGAGCAGATGGTTGTTGGTTATCTGATATCGGGGGTATGCTGCCATCGCTTCGCTCCTCGTCCGATCTCACCTTCTTGATCTTCTCGTTGGTCTTTTGAAAGGTTCCCATCTTATCCTCACCGTCGTCGATCTGGGCTTCCACGTCGGCCTTGGCCCTGTGAGGAGCGAAGCGACGAGCAGAAGGGCACGAGCAGAAGGTTGTTAGTTACTAATGTACAAGGCGGCGTTATCGCTTTGCTCCATCGCCTCACCTCTCAAGCACAGGAACGTTGGAGGTAGCCTTCTCCATTTCCTTCTTTGCCTCGTCCCTTTCTTTCTTCAAAGCAAGGGCCCTTTGCCTCTCGCTGTCGAACTTGAGCCACTTGAACTTTGCCTCCAGGGGCTTCATCCTGTCCAAGTTCCTCTTGCGCTGCGATGAGGGAAGCGAATCGCCAAAAAGGTTGGGATGAGGGGTGAGAATTATAGCGGTGGTTACGGGGGAGGCGCGTCTTATACCAAAGTAAGAGCGCGTGCGGTTTTCGCTGCCTGCGATGGCGTTGTGAGTTTGTCGCTTCGCTCCTTGCCCAGCCTCACCTCCTCCAGCTGTGCCTTGGACTTCTCTAGTCCCTCGTTCTCCTGCTTCAGCGCCTCCAGTTTCTCCCCTATTGTCTGCACGGACCTTGTCTGGTCTTTGGATTCGTTCTGTATCTTCATGAGCTTCTGGTGGACGTCGAAGAGCTGCCTCTCGTTCAAAGCCTTCATGGTCTCACCGAGAAGCTGCTGGGGGGTGTAGGAGGAAAAGTTACCGACCTTGTCCTGGGGGAGGAACGAAAGGAGATTGGCGACGTCGATCCTGTACTTATTCTCCACCATGCTCTGCACATTCTTCTTGCTCTCCGCCCTGCCATTAACGAAGAACTGCGATGAGCGAAACGAATCGCCAAAAGGGTTGGGATGAGGGGTGAGGCGAGGAGCGAAGCGACGAGTTGAAGGTTGTTAGTTATGTAGGAGGGCGGTGCAATTCTTTTGCTGTCGCTTCGCTCCAGCCGTCGCTCTGCCTCACCTCCCCATGCTGACTCCTGACCCCCCCCTTGTCGCTCCTCACCAAGGTCCTCTTCACGACATCGCCCCTGCTACCGGAGGATATACCGGAGAGTGTTATCTCTATGTACCCCTCGTCCTGGTCGTGGGCGATGAACTCCCTGACGTCGTCTGCACGTCCAAGGAGGGTGGGGGAACCCCCGAGGCCCAGGCAGAGGGCGCAGAGGATGGACGATTTACCGCTACCGTTGGGACCTATTACCACGTTCAGCCGGGGACCGGGGTGGATCACGACGTCGAAGTAACTGCAAGAGGAGGGTGAGGAGCGAAACAGAGAGGAGCGAAGAGATGAGCAAGATGGTTGCAAGCGAAGCGAGGGAGAGATATTAGACATATCATCGCCGTCGCTTGTCTCCTTCCTTTTGTAAGGCCATCTCTAGCCCTCGCTTCGCTCCAGCCTTCTCCCCTCCCATTTCTCCCTCCGATAGTGTCCCGCCCCTCCTCTATTATTTCTTCATTCCCCTTTTCTATTGGAGTTATATTACTACTTACGTAAGAAAATTCTTGACTGTGGGTAAAATAAAGCATCATAAAGGGAAATTAGGGTATAGAAGGGTTAGAAATTGTGATTAAGAGGATGGAGGGAGGAGGCGGGGAGAGTTTTGGGAGTGTATTTATTGAGACTTAAGAACGGTTTGGAGTAATATTATTTATATTAATGGGGAGTGCTTACGTTTGATTTTAGTTATAGATCCTGGTTTATACTCTGAATTAGGCATATTTAAATCAGGTGAGAGAAATTGGAAATCAGGTGAAGGATTGAATTTAAAGCAAAATTACCAATATGTATGATTTTCCGCCAAATATATAATAATCCCGATCTTAACCATATCCCTCACCTTTTTCTAACTTTTTGTTGTCGGCGGACGTAGATTAGAATATTCAGCACCATCAAAACCTTCAGATAGCATCCAATATGACTCCAAACGCTTTTCTTTTCACTTCTGGAAGCTTTTTGAGTCAAGCAACTCGCTTCGTTCAATTCATTCACATCGCTCCATGGTCCTATAGATGATCACTTTGCCAACTCATGAATAGGATGAAATATCTTCTCTACCTAACTTTGGCGTCTGCATTATCACTCCCGTCCCTCCAAAAGTCAAATTTACGTCTAATTGACAAGCTATCATATCGAGATGGGGGAAGGATAATAAAAGGTGAGCCTCATGCCGTGAGTCATCCTCTCAAGCACCCTGTTTACTCATCTTAACGTCCTATTGACAACTTCATACCAGTTTAAACACGTAATGCATTCAACGTCTGACCTGTACTCTCGCGACTCTTTCGATCACCCCGTTCCTGATTCCTAAATCTCCCCTCACCCCAATCATCTCCTCCCTCCCTCCCCAGACATAAGTGACGGACAAGGTTTAGACAGTATATCACTGCCCGAATGGATAGTTCCCGCCAATACGCCCCACCCTAACTACAGTATTTTAGAGCCTTTCGACGACATCGGCTCACAGCTCGTTTCTCCTCCTCTTACTTCTCCCACCTCCAAACTATCCTCAGGCCTTACGTCCACTAACCTCCTAATGAAGACTCTGTACACTGTGAGGTACAGGGTTCTGCTGAGCGGGATTTTAAGGTGCGATAGATGTCTAGGCTGGAGCGAAGCGACAACAGCATATCGCTTCGCCTGCATAACTAACAATCCTCTCCACCCTCTCCGCGATTCGCTCCGCTCATCGCCGCAGACTCCTCAACACGTCCATCCAGATCCTCCCATCCCT
>JGI24540J26637_10000031_pt1 | contig 44924 bp, 43 predicted proteins | sample NorSeaMetagenome_FD_26637 | JGI IMG/M metagenome (IMG submission 26637)
ATCCTAAAGTTATTTTGATAATCAAAATCAATCATTCTTTATTTTTAAAATGTTTTTAAAATATTTATCTACTTCCTGTTTATAAAATGGTGTTAAGTTAACAGGTGCAGTTTTTAGTAGCTCTTTTTGGTTTTTTTTGTTTTGCTTAAATTTTTCCAACTCAATTGAATTATTTATGTAATCGTAAATCCATTCACTTGATTCTCGTTTCATATCTTCACCTTGTTCCTTCTCCGCTTTTTCTGCTTCTAAGAATTTAGTTATTATATTATCTAGTCGATTTAGTGTTTCTTTAGAAATGTTATTATTAATTATATCGTATTCATTTTCTTTCATCTCTTTCTTTAATTCATTGTTTCTTTTCGGATCTCCATCAGAGCCATTTTCTTTCTCTATTGATTCTAATTGTAAACGAATCATCTCTTGTTTTTTGGACATTTCCATAAGTTTTTTACTGTCTTCTCCTTTTGTTCCTTCACCTTTTTTAGGCTTTCCTTTTTTCATTGATTCTTTAAGTTGATCATTTAATTTTTTCTGTGCATTTTTTAATTCATTCATTGAGGGTTTATTACTGTTTTTGGGATTGTTACAGTTTTTAGGTTTGTTGCACGAAGAAGGCATATCGCTTAATTCTTGATTCATTTGTTTAAGAATCTCAGAAAGTAATAATGCTAAATTATTTGATGAGGTCATTATAAATTGTTGTTTTTCTGTTGATTTATTTATTAACCTTTCTTCTAGAGCTTTAGTGGCTTTATTCAAATTGCTTTTTATATCATTAATTTCCTCATTAATTTTTGATTCAATTTGAGGAGCTCTTTTGCTTAGAGCTAATAATGAGTCTTCTATAATTTTACTATCATCTGAAAGTTTTTTCTGATCTTTTACAAGTTGAATAAAATCTGGGTTTTCTTTATTTATCTGCGCAGTTTTTTCAAGTAAAATTTCCTGATTAAATGACAGCTTAATTAAGTTTTCAAGAATTTCTCTTAATGTTTCTGCATTTTCTATTACAGTCTCAGAGGAGTTACCCTCTTGCATTTTTTGCATTTTTTTCTTTATCTGATCAAGTTTTACTAGTGTTTTTTCTTGAGACTGGCTTGATTTCTTCTTTTTGTTTTTTTGTAGATTTTCTTTACTTTCATCCATCTCCTTTTCAATTTCTTCTTCTAGCTCTTGTGTCTCAGGTACTTCATTTTTATTTTCTAATTGATCATTTTTCTTTTTTAAATCATCTATTGATTCTTTTATTTTTTTAAAGTCTTCTTTTGCTTTTTCTTGTTTACTTATTAATTCATCTTTTTTAGATTTTGTAGAGTCTGTTTTATTTTTAATGTCTTTTTGAAAGTTCTCTAATTTTGTTATGTCATCAATAATTTCTTCTGTTTTTTGTTCAAATTCTAGCTGTTTGAAAAGCTCTAACTCTCTGTCTAGTTCTTTTTCTAAATTATCATTTTGTTGATCTAATTTTTCTAATAAATCTTTGAGCTTTTCTTTTTTATCCTCTTTTATAAGTTTTTCTAGTTCATCAATTAGTTGTTTGAACTCTTCATCTAAGACCTTATCCATTAGCTCTTGAAGTTGTTTTTGTTTTTCTTTTATTTTAGGGTCTGTATTCTGGGTTTTGTTTATTTTAAATCTATTCTTTTCTTTAGTTTCATTAATATTTTCTTTTAACTTCTGCTGTTTGTTTATCAATTCTTTTATTTTTTGCTTCTCTTCCCAGTTTAGAGTTTTTTTATCTAGCATTTTTTTTTCAATCTCCTTAATGTCTCTTTTAATTTCTAAGCTCTGGTTTATTGATTTATTTATTCCTGATTTTATTTGTGAATTAAGATTTTCTCTTTCTTTTTTTAACTCCTCATTTGTTTTAGATTTATGTGTAAAAGTTTTACTTTTTGTTGACTTTGAACCATTTATTTTATCATTATCCCAAACAATAAAATAGCTATCAATAATTAAATTTTCTTTTACTGAAAACTCTTCCATTTTAAATTGATAATAGAAAGTCTGATTTTTATTTTCCTCTATTTGTATTTTATTTTTTCTTGAGATTATAGAGTCACCAATTTTTATATTAGATATATACTCAAGCTTTTCTATCCCATAGTCATCTTCAATATTACCGCTAAAAAAATATGTTGTTAAAAGAGAATCATAATTTCGTTCAACTTTTATTTTTGGGCTTTTATCTTCGATTATTTTAATCTTAAAATTTACTGTATCACTAATTTTATATTTGTTTTGTGATATTATAATTATATCAGTCCCATTTTTATAAGTGTTTTCGTAACTAAATTTTTCTTTAACTTCAAATCGCTGTACTTTTTTATTAGTTTGTATTTGTATATTTTTTGTATTTCTTAGTTTAAATTCCCATTTTATTTTACTGCCCTTTGGAATACTCAGATCTCCCAAATTAGTCACTAATTTTTTCTCAAATTTTGTATATTTTGGATAGATTATTGTTGTTTTTATATCTGTGATTGTTGGCTTTAGCTTTACTTTTACTTTATATTCTTTTGAGGTATATCCCCCAGCATATAGCTTAAATAATTTTTCTTCTTTAATATTCTTCAGTAGAAAAGAATGTATTTTCTCTTCTGAAGTTTTTAATGCATATTTATTTTTACCTACTAAGATATATACTTTATCTGGAACAATATTACCGTCTATTTTTAGCTTTATCTCTAAATCATTATACTGCTCAACCTCTAAAGGACTCATTATTAAATAGTCAAATGGTGCTTTAGGTTCGAAGAAAGTGTTGTGCTTTATTATTCTTGAAGAACTATCTCTTAATACGTTAGAGTTACCACTAAGGATGAATATCAATATAAGAGCTATGGGGGCGATAAGCCATTTAGCAATTTTAATGTTTTCTGATAATTGTATAGCTGTTGAGAAAGGGATGGGCTTTATATTTTTGATCTTATGCTCAATACTTGCTTGGATTAATTCATTATTCTCGGTATCCATTTCACTTAGCTCTAGAATATTTAAAAGTTTATCGTCTATTTCGCTAAAATGTTTCCCTATTATTTCCGCAGCTTGTTTATATGTCAGAACATCTCCAATTCTAAATATTTTTAGTAGTGGATTTATAAAAAATATTATTGATATTATTAAATTAATTATAATGTAAAACCAAAAAAGGAATGTTCTAAAGCCTACGTCAAAATTTGAAAAGTATTCTAATATNGCAAAGACAATAAAAAATAATAAAAGAGTTAATAAAGTCAGAACCCCACCTTTGATTAGTAAGTTGACATAATATTTTTTTATAAACTCTCGGAGTTTAATTATTAAATCATTATTAAGATTTCTAGACATTAATGCAAAAATACAATTTTAATATACTACTGATTCAACCATTTTTGAACATAAATATTATCTTTGTAAAAAACCTTATCAATGTCTAAAGTAAGAGTCAGATTTGCACCAAGCCCTACGGGACCCCTTCATATAGGTGGGGTTAGAACAGCTTTGTATAATTATTTATTTGCAAAAAAACACAAAGGAGAAATTATCCTTAGAATTGAAGATACTGATCAGTCTCGATTTGTTAAAGGTGCAGAAGACTATATTATTGAATCTTTAAATTGGTGTGGAATAAAATTTGATGAGAGTATTGCTAAGCCTGGAAATCATGGTCCCTACAGACAATCTGACAGAAAATTACTTTATTTACAATATGCTGAGCAGCTTTTACAAAGTGGTCATGCTTATTATGCTTTTGATACACAAGAAGAACTAAGTCAAATGAGAGAAGACATGAAAAATGCTGGAATACCTTCTCCTCAATATAACTCAATAACTAGAGTTGGGATGAAGAACTCTCTATCACTTTCTGAGGATGAAGTAAAGAAGCGAATAAAAAGTGGAGAAAAGTATGTCATTAGAATTAAGATGCCTAGAAATGAAGAAGTTAAAATAAATGACTTAATAAGAGGTTGGGTAATCGTCAATACTAATAATATGGATGATAAAGTAATTTTTAAATCTGACGGAATGCCAACATATCATCTTGCAAATGTAGTTGACGACTATTTNATGAAAATTTCACACGTTATAAGAGGAGAGGAGTGGCTACCATCCGCTCCACTTCATGTTTTATTATATGATTTTTTAGGCTGGAGTAATAAAATGCCTGAATTTGCCCACCTTCCTTTAATACTTAAGCCAGATGGAAATGGAAAGTTAAGTAAACGTGATGGGGATAGACTTGGTTTTCCTGTTTTTCCAACACAATGGCAAAATCCAGAAACAGGAGATATTAGTTCGGGATATAGAGAAAGTGGTTACTATGCTAATGCATTTATTAATATGCTTTCTTTTTTAGGCTGGAATCCTGGTACGACTCAAGAAATTTTTTCAATGGAAGAGCTAATTGAAAGTTTCTCATTAGAAAGAGTAGGAAAGGCCGGGGCTAAATTTGATTTTGACAAAACTCGCTGGTTTAATCAACAATATCTTCGTAAAAAATCTAAAGAAGAATTATGTAAAGATTTACAATTAATTCTTAAGTCAGAACTAATTGTAAAAGATGATTTTTTTGTATCGCAAGTATGTGAGCAGCTTAAAGAAAGAGCAACTTTTATTTCAGAAATGTGGTATGAAGGCAGATATTACTTTTTAANGCCTGAATCTTATGATGAAAAAACAGTGAGAAAGAAATGGAAAGAAGAAACTCCAGATTTACTTGAAGAATTAAAAAATAAATTAGAGCCTTTGATAGATTTTAGTTCAGAGAATATTGAGAAAGAATTTAAGGCTTATTTGTTAGAAAAAGAGATTGGAATGGGTAGGCTATTACCTGCTTTTAGATTGTCTCTAACAGGTCTTGGAATGGGACCTTCTCTTTTTGAGATCGCAACTCTCTTAGGAAAGAAAGAAGTGATAGATAGAATGGAAAATGCTATAAAAAATATTAAATAATGGGTTTAATTAAAATAGAAGGAATTAAATTGTATGCATTTCACGGGCACCTTCCCGAAGAGGCTATTTTAGGAGGACATTTTGTTGTAAATGTTTGCTTAAATGTTGACACTAGCTCGGTAGAGAGTTCGGATAAACTTGAAGATACAGTAGATTATGTAAATGTTATAGAAATAGTAAAAGAACAAATGAGTATTCGCTCTAGTATGATAGAGTGTCCTGCTAGTAGAATTATGAAAAAATTATTATTACTTAATAGAGTGTTAAGTGTAAAAGTAGAAGTAGAGAAAGTTCTTCCTCCAGTAAATGCTATTTTTGATAAAATATCTGTTGTCTCAGAAGGAAGTAACTAGGATTTAAACTGTAAATACTTGGCCAGGTTAAGATTCTCTGATATAATTGCTTCCATTTTGTTTAAAGAAACTCTTTCTTGAATCATAGTATCTCTATTTCTTAGAGTTACCGTATTATCTTCCAATGTAATGTGATCAATAGTTATACAGAATGGAGTTCCAATAGCATCATGACGTCTATATCTTTTTCCAATAGAATCTTTTTCTTCATATTGACAATTAAACTTAAGTTGTAATTCTTGCATAATTTTTCTTGCTTTCTCAGGCATTCCATCTTTTTTAGTAAGAGGAAGAATTGCAATTTTAATTGGAGAAAGTATATACGGGATTTTTAATACTACTCTTGTGTCACCATTTTTTAATTGCTCTTCAATAAAGCAATTAGTTAGTATAGTTAGGAACATTCTATCTAAACCAAGAGAGGTCTCAACAACATATGGAACATAACTATCATTTATTTCTGGGTCAAAATATTTTATTTTTTTACCTGAATGCTCTTGGTGTGCTTTGAGATCGAAATCTGTCCTAGAATGAATACCTTCTAGTTCTTTAAATCCAAATGGAAATTTAAATTCTATATCAGTGGCAGCATTTGCATAGTGAGCCAGCTTTTCATGATCGTGAAAACGATATTTATCTTCGTCAATTCCTAAAGATTTATGCCAATTAATTCTACTTTNTCTCCAATAATTATACCATTTTATTTCTTCACCAGGACGCACAAAAAATTGCATTTCCATTTGCTCAAACTCACGCATTCTAAAGATAAATTGTCTTGCAACAATTTCATTTCGAAAGGCTTTCCCCACTTGTGCAATTCCAAATGGAATCTTCATTCGTGAAGTTTTTTGGATATTTAAGAAATTAACAAATATTCCTTGAGCAGTTTCAGGTCTTAGATATAGGTCAGTGGCACCATCAGTTGTTGCTCCAACTTGGGTTTTAAACATTAGGTTAAACTGACGAACATCTGTCCAGTTATTAGTTCCTGAAATAGGGCATTTTATTTCTAATTCTTCAATTAATAATTTTACTGCTTTAAGATCACCCAATGATAGAGATGTGTTTAATCTTTTGTTTATTAAATCAATTTTTTTTTTCCTTTCTACTACTCTTCCATTTGTTGATGTAAACTCCTCTTTATTAAATTTTTCTCCAAAACGCTTAGCGGCCTTATCACAATCTTTTGTAATTTTTGCTTCAATTTTTGCTATGTAATCCTCAACAAGAACATCTGCTCTGTATCTTTTTTTTGAATCCTTATTATCAATTAGTGGATCATTAAACGCATCAATATGTCCAGAGGCTTTCCATGTCTTTGGATGCATAAAAATTGCAGAGTCTAAACCAACAATATTTTCATGCATATTGACCATTGACTTCCACCAATAATCTTTTATATTATTCTTTAATTCTACACCATTTGGCCCATAGTCATAAGCAGCTGCTAATCCGTCATATATTTCTGAAGATTGGAATATGAAACCATACTCTTTACAATGAGATACAACTTTTTTAAAGATTTCTTCATAGTTTGCCATAGTGCAAAAGTAATAATTCTCAATTTTAATTATGTAAATTTACAATATGATTCAAATTGATGATAAAATTATTTCTAAAGATATCTTTGAAAAGCAATTTATTTGTGATCTAAATGCCTGTAAAGGTGCATGTTGTGTTGAGGGAGACTCCGGGGCACCATTAAAAGATAAAGAAGTTGAAATACTTAATGAAATATATCCATTAGTTAGACCTTATTTGAGTGAAAAATCACAAGAAGTTATTGATGATGTGGGTGTATCAGTTTTAGATGCTGATGGAGATCTTACAACCCCTCTTATCAATAATAAAGAATGTGCATTCGTAATATTGGATGACGGTATTTCAAAATGTGGAATAGAAAAGGCAAATTTTGATAAAAAAATTTCATTTAAAAAACCTATTTCATGTCATTTGTTTCCAATTAGAATATCAGAATACAAGGAGTTTCATGCAATTAATTATGAATCGATAGATATTTGTTCTCCAGCTTGTTCGCTTGGTAAAGAAATGAGTATGCCAGTCTATAAATTTCTAAAACACCCGTTAATTAGAAGATATGGTATAGAATTTTATAATGATATTGCTAAAACAGCAAAACTACTAGATGAGGAAAAAAAGGCTATTTAAAAGCGCTTTCACCTGTGATATCAAGCCCCGTAATTAGAAGGTGAATGTCATGAGTCCCCTCATAAGTTATAACAGATTCTAGATTCATCATATGTCTCATAATTGAATAGTCTCCAGTTATTCCCATCGCGCCTAGAATCTGTCTTGCTTCTCTTGTTATATTAAGCGCCATTTCCACATTATTTCTTTTACACATTGAAATTTGTGCTGTTGTTGCTCTCCCTTCATTTTTTAAAACTCCAAGTCTCCATGTTAANAGTTGTGCTTTTGTAATTTCAGTGATCATTTCTGCAAGTTTTTTTTGTTGAAGTTGAAATGCAGCAATTGGTTTTCCAAACTGAATTCTTTCTTTTGAATATCTTAAAGCAGTGTCATAACAATCCATTGCAGCTCCAATAGCACCCCAAGCTATTCCATATCTTGCAGAATCTAAACAACCAAGAGGAGCGCCTAATCCATCTTTACCTTCTAATATGTTTTCTTTTGGTATTTTTACGTTATCAAATACCAGTTCTCCTGTTGCTGAAGCTCTTAAACTCCATTTATTATGAGTTTCTGGAGTAGTAAAACCTTCCATTTCTCTTTCTACAATTACACCCTTTATTCTACCAGCATCATTTTTTGCCCAAACAACAGCCACGTCAGCAAATGGAGAGTTAGATATCCACATTTTTGCACCATTTAAAATATAATGATCGCCCATATCTTTAATGTTTGTTGTCATTCCTCCGGGATTTGATCCATGATTTGGTTCAGTCAGTCCAAAGCATCCCATCATTTCACCAGTTGCTAATTTTGGAAGGTACTTTAATCTTTGCTCCTCATTTCCATATTCATATATTGGATACATTACTAAAGAAGATTGGACAGAGGCAGTTGATCTAACGCCACTATCTCCTCTCTCTAATTCCTGCATGATCAAGCCATATGAAATATGATCAAGACCCGCCCCTCCATACTTGGTTGGAATGTATGGACCAAAAGCGCCAACATCTGCTAGACCCGAGAGTATTTGCTTAGGGAAAATTGCATTTTGACATGCTTCTTCAATGATTGGACTGACATCTCTTTTAACCCAATCACGCGCAGCATCTCTTATAAGCTTATGCTCATCGGATAGTAATTCATCCATAAGAAAATAGTCGGGAGCTTGAAATAGATCTTGTTTCATAATTCTTTTTTTTACAAAAGTATTGATTTTAAACATTATCTAATATGTCTTATAAGATAAATATGTAAAAGTTATTTTTGTATTTATAATTTTTAAAAGAAAAATGAATTTATGAATGGAGATGGTTTTTTTATTTTACTGACTATATCTTTTTTTCTAATTGGAATTTTAAGAGCTTATTATTGGAGTTATGCAAGTTTATTAGTTCTAGGCTCAATTCAATATAGGTATGCAAGTCAGTATCTAAGACTGGAGAATGCACTTACTCAAAGGGTTAGTATGATTACTTTTCTTATAATGATAATTAATATTTCACTATTTATAAATTTACAGCAGAGTGTTATCAGTGTAAATAGTTTTTTTGAAATCCTACTTTATATTTTTCTGTATTTTTCTAGTAAGTTTTTAGTTATTAGATTTTTAGGTAATATTTTTTTAAAAAAAGAATTAGCAAAATTAACAGTATTCTTTTCATTTATTTCAGATAGATCTTTTGCTATTATTATTTTTCCTTTTTTAGTTTTTGTCTATTTTGTTCCTTACGATCTTGATATATATTTTGTTTATATGCTAATTCTTTTATCTATTATTTTCATGTCATTGAAAATTTATTCAATTTATAAAATAGGAACAAATTCATTTGGTTTAATTCCTTTGTATATATTTTTGTATCTTTGTATTCTAGAAATTTTTCCTTTTGTACTAGTTGCAAAAGGATTTTTTTACTAAAAAGAATAAAGTTTATTATATGGAATACAAGAAAGTTAAATCAATTTTAATTTCTCAGCCAAAGCCAGAAGGTAAATCACCTTATGATATTATTGCTAAAAAGTTTAATGTCAAAATTGACTACAGACCATTTATGCATGTAGATGAGATATCTACTATAGAATTTAGAGAGCAGAGAATAAGTATTCTAAATCATGATTCAGTTATTTTTACTAGTAAAAATGCTATGGATCATTATTTTGGCATGTGTGAGAAACTAAGAATTAAAGTTCCTGAAACTCTTAAATATTTTTGTGTTTCTGAAGCTATTGCTCATTATCTTCAAAACTTTATTACTTATAGGAAAAGAAAGATATTTACAGGTGAACAAAGTCTTGCAAGTTTAATTCCTATTATGCAAAAACATGAAGGAAGTAAATTTATATTTCCTTGCTCGGATGTGTTAAAGAACAGACCAAATAAATCTTTAGAAGAAAGTGGCCTGGAATTTACTAAAGCTCAAATGTACAAAGTAGCATGCTCAGATCTATCTGATTTAAAAGATGTGAAATATGATATTTTAGTGTTTTTTAGTCCTACAGGAATCAAATCTCTTGTAGAAAATTTTCCAAACTATGTGCAAGGTGACACTAGAATTGCTGTCTTTGGTTCAACAACAGTAAAGTCTGTTAAAGACTACAAATTAAGAGCAGATATTGAAGTTCCAAATCCCAAAGCTCCTTCTATGTCGATGGCTTTAGAGCAGTATATAAAGATAGCGAATAAGAGGAAAAGATAAATTTTTCTAAATTACTTTTTTATGCAAACTTTTAAAAAAAACGAGAAGTTGTGTGGCAAAAGAGATACTGATAATTTATTTTTAAATGGGGATTCTTTTTTTGTAAATCCATTTCGTATTGTCTTTGTTAAAGATGATAATATAAATTTACTAGAATCCTTAAGATTACAAGTAGTCGTTCCAAAAAAGAAAATTGATTTAGCTGTAAATAGAAATAAGATCAAAAGGCATGTAAGAGAGGCTTTTAGAAAAAATAAAAAATTGTTAATTTCTAATCTTAGCTCAAAAAATAAGAAGATAGATTTTGCTTTAATTTATCAATCTAATGATTTAATTTCTTATTATATAATTGAAAAAAAAATAAAAGAAATATTTTCTCGTTTATCTGATTCATTATGAAGAAGATTTTTTCAAAAATATTTCTAGTTATTATTTTTATATATCAAAGAATAATTTCGCCAATTTTGCCAGCTCGATGTAGATATTCTCCAACATGTTCAGAATATTCTCGACAATGTTTCGAAAAATTTGATACTTTAAAAGCTTTAACGTTATCTTTGAAGAGAATTTTAAAATGCACCCCTGGGGTGGTAGTGGCCATGATCCAATACCTTAAATTAATATGTTTAGAAAAATAAAGAAAATACTTATTGCTTTAGTTGTATCCTTATCTCTTTTAGGCTTTGCCGATAGTTATTTTGAGATTGCAAAAAATTTAGATGTTTTTACAACTTTATATAGAGAATTGAATAATTATTATGTTGATGAAACAGATCCCGGTAAGCTAATGAAAACAGGAATTGATGCTATGTTAAAGTCTTTAGATCCTTATACAACATATATTCCTGAATCAGAGATTGAGGACTTTAAGTTTATGACAACTGGACAATATGGAGGAATAGGCGCTGTAATAACTCAGAGAAATAGTTATGTTTTTATTAGTGAGCCTTATGAAGGTTTTCCTGCTCAAAAAGCTGGTCTTATTGCCGGTGATAAAATTCTAAAAATCGATGGTGTTAGCGCAAAAGATAAAACGACAGAGGAGGTCAGTAAAGCTTTAAAAGGAGAACCAAATACAGAAGTTAAATTATTAATAGAGCGAAGAGGAGAGAATCCTTTTAATGTTGTTTTTAACAGAGAGAAAATCTCTGTTAAAAGTGTTCCTTACTCTGCATTTATTGACGATAATATTGCATATCTAAAGTTAAGGAGTTTTACTCGGAATTGTACTAAAGATATAAAGCGCGAACTTCAAGTTTTACAAAAAGATAAAAATATTGAGGGAATTGTTCTTGATTTAAGAAATAATCCTGGAGGACTTTTAAATGAGGCAGTTAGTATGGTTAATCTTTTTGTAGATAAAGGTGAAGAGGTTGTGAGTACAAAAGGAAAAATTAAGTCTTGGGATAATATTTACAAAGCAAATAGTGAAACTTTTGATAGAGAAACACCAATTGTAGTTTTAATAAATCAAAGTTCTGCTTCTGCTTCTGAGATAGTTGCTGGTGCTATTCAAGACCTAGATAGAGGTGTGGTTATTGGGCAGAGAAGCTTTGGAAAAGGTCTTGTACAACAAACTAAAAAATTAAGTTATAATGCTCAGCTAAAGTTAACTGTAGCGAAATATTATATTCCAAGCGGTAGATGTATTCAAGCTTTAGATTATAGTAATAGAAATAAGGACGGAAGTGTTGGGAAAATAGCAGATTCATTAATGACTGAGTTTAAGACTCGTAATGGAAGAATTGTGTATGATGGTGGAGGAATTAATCCTGANATTACTATTGAACAAGATGANATTAATCAAATNGTTATAGCACTATTAAGAGAAAGATTGTTTTTTGATTATGCTTCTGAATATCATTTTTTAAATCCAGCTCTTGACTCTAATTATATAATGAGTGATGTTGATTTCTCAAAATTTGAAGACTTTTTAAAAGATAAAGAGTTTGAATATAAAACAGAAACGGAAAGAATAATTAAGAAGATAAAAGATATTTCCAAAGAAGAAGAATATTATTCTTATCTTGAAGTTGATTTGCAAAATTTGAGTGATAAATTCATGCTAGAAAAGAAAGATGATTTGCAAAAAAGTAAATCTGATATTAAAGAGATTTTAAGTGGTGAGATTTCTAGTAGATATTTTTACCAAAAAGGACGTATAAAGAGCTCTATCAATTATGATAAAGAAATTCATAAGGCATTAAAAGTTTTAGAAAACCCGAGTCTATATGATTCAATATTACAGGGTTTAAATTAAATTTTTAAATATAAACTCTTTTAATTCTCCGATTAATTTTTGATAAAAACTCATAAGACGTTGTACCAATTAATTTAGCAATATCTTCGATCAAAATATTTTCACCAAAAATTTCAACTAGATCCCCTTCTTTAGAGTCTGTATTAGTAATATTAATACAGCAAGAATCCATACTTATATTACCTAATATATCACACATACGATGATTGACAAATAGCTTACCAATTCCATTTCCCAGCCTTCTATCAAGCCCATCTGCATAACCAAAAGGAACTACTCCAATAGTCATATCTTCTTTTGCTTTATATTCTAGATTGTATCCAACACTCTCTCCTTTAGTTATCTTTCTAACCTGTGACACACTACTAATTAAGCTAGTTGCTTTCTTTGTTTCTGTTGATTTAATATTTCCAAATAAACCAATACCAATTCTTACAGCACTATACTGTTCTGAAGGAAAGCGAATGATTCCATTCGAATTTAGAATATGTTTGTCAAAATGATTACTAAATTTTGTATCCATTACTTTACAAATTTTAGAGAATAGATTAAATTGTTTTTTAGAAAAAAGATCATTTAATTTATTTTCGCTAGAAGCAAGATGGGAGCAAATAGAACATACTTTAAGTAAAGGGTACATTCTTAAATGTGATATTACTTGATTAATATCTAAAAAGTCAAAACCGAATCGATTCATACCAGTATTAAACTTTAAATGGATATTTATAGGTTTGTTTAATTCACCAAATTTTTGCATCAGTTTAAAATTATAGATTGTTACCTCTAAATTATATTTAACAATTTGATCGATAGATTTTATGCCAGGATTAGCAATTATAATAGGAGTATTTATTTTATTTTTTCTAAGATTTACACCTTCTTCAAAATCAGCAACCCAAAACGCATCTACTTTTAATAGTTCTAAAATTTCGGCTATTTTAACATCTCCATTTCCATATGCAAATGCTTTTAAAACAGCAATTATTTTTGTAGACTTTTTTAATTTTTTTCTAAAGAAAGAAAGATTCTCAATGATTGCTTTTTTCTTAATATAAAGAATTGTTTCATGTATGCTACTCATTCTTTTTTATACGTTTATTAAAACATCTTCTGCATAAAGCAAGATAATCAGTTTTTTCACCAATTTGTACCAATTTTTCACTTTTATTTTTTCTAAATGTGTGATTTCCCTGCGCAGAACAATCATCACATTTGGCGTGTAGTTTTGTAACTTTTTCGCTTAATGCCATAATTCTAGGCATGAAATTAAATGGTCTTCCTAAATAATCCATATCGAGACCAGCTACAATTATTTTCTTACCACTATTTGCAATATGACTACATACTTCTGTAGCTTCTTTGTCTAAAAACTGAAATTCATCAATCCCAATTACATCATAGTTTTTAAACATATTTAAGATCTCTTCAGATTTTTTGATTGAGATTGATTTAAATTTTTTATTATCATGAGAAACAATATTAGACTTATCATATCTTGTATCTATGTCAGGTTTAAAGCAAACTACTCGCTGATTATTTTGTTGAGCATTTTCTAGTCTACAAATCAACTCTTTAGTCTTTCCAGAGAACATAGAGCCACATATTACCTCAATGTAACCATTAGTTTTAATCTGATTATTTTCTGATGTACTCATAATAAATCATTTATGTTTTAGCTATGTTTGCTAACAAATGTATAAAATGTACAATATATTTTTATGATAATAAGATTTTTGTTGATTATTTCAATTTTAGTGACGAGTAATATGCCTAAACTTTTAGCTCAAAANGATACATCTGCAATTGACANATCAAAAATGTTACTTGTTTCAAGCTCTTTAGCTATAGGNTTGGCAGGNACTTATTTATACGTTAATAACGCATGGTGGAGCGATATATCAACTGAATTTCATTTTGATCCAGGTAACGATCTAGTTTACGCCTTAAATGTTGATAAAGCTGCTCATTTTTTAGGTGGAGTTCATGCGTCTGATTTATTTTCTCAATCTTTTTTATGGGCAGGAATAAAACCAAAGAAAGCTGTATGGTGTGGGGCTATTTTTGGATCTTCAATACAACTCGCTATTGAGATTAAAGATGCCTATGCGCCTTATTGGGGGTTTAGTAAGTATGATTTAGCATTGGGATCAATTGGTTCTTTTTGGCCTGTTGCACAACACTACTCAAAAGAATTAAAAGCTATAAATTTTAAATTTTCATATTTTAAACATTCAAATATTTATTGGGAGCTAGAGAGTCAAAGAGGTAAAAATCCCTCTAGATTTTCTTGGTATGATGATTACCCTAATCAAACCTATTGGGTTTCAGCAGACCTTAATCATTTTATTAAAATTAAAGTTATTCCAGACTGGCTNAATTTAGCTTTTGGATATGGCTTAGACAATACTCAATATNTTCANGGGGGAACAAAAATGGGAGGAAGAAANGAATACTATATTGCTTTAGATTATAATATTCAAAAGATATTGAAGAAATGGGATACACCAGTAGCGAAAAAAGTAAAATATTTTTTTAAATATTTAAAACTTCCCGCACCTACATTACGAGTTTCTCCAGATTTAAAATTTTATCCATTTTTTATATAAATTTATACAATGAATAAACTGTATGTTGTTCCAACTCCAATAGGAAATTTAGATGATATTACTTTAAGGGCAATCAACATTCTAAATACTGTAGAGTTAATTTTATCCGAAGATACCAGAGTTAGTAAAAAATTATTAAATCATTTTAAGATTGAAACTAAACTATTTTCTTTTCATCAATTTAATGAGCATAAAAATCTTAATAAAATTATTGGTAAACTTCAAAATGATTGTTCGATGGCTTTAATATCTGATGCAGGAACTCCAGGTATTTCCGACCCAGGTTTTTTATTAATTCGTGAATGTTTAAGGAATGATATTGAAATTGAATGTTTGCCGGGAGCAACTGCTTTTGTTCCTGCCTTAATCAATTCAGGCTTACCTTCCGATAGATTTATTTTTGAAGGTTTCTTGCCAGTTAAGAAAGGAAGACTAAAAAGAATGGAGTCGTTGCAAGATGAATCAAGGAGTATGGTGTTTTATGAATCTCCTCATAGAATTATTAAGACACTAACTCAATTTATTGAATATTTTGGTCGTGATCGAGAAGTTTCAGTATCTAGAGAAATTACTAAAATTTATGAAGAAACAAAACGCGGTAAACTTCTTGAAGTTTTAGAATATTTTAGTAATAAGAAACCAAAGGGAGAATTTGTAATTATAGTATCTGGTAAAAAATGATTAAAGATTGGATAACATCACATATTGATTTTGATAAAATTAAAGATTTATCAAATGTTTTATCTGTTTCTGATGAAATAGCTAAATTACTATTACTTAGAGGAGTTTCAAACTATTCTGAAGCAGAGAGTTTTTTCAGACCTAATATCGATAAACTACATGATCCTTTTGAAATGAAAGATATGCGTTCAGCTGTTGAAAGAATTGAATTAGCTATTGAAAGAAAAGAAAGAGTTTTAATTTATGGTGATTATGATGTAGATGGAACCACTGCAGTCTCAATGATGTTTGATTTTTTTTCAGATTATTTATCTGATTTAGCTTACTATATTCCTGATAGGTATACTGAAGGCTATGGGGTCTCTATTCAGTCAATTGATTATGCGAAAAAAAATGAATTTACGTTAATCATTGCGTTAGATTGTGGCATTAGAGCGGTTAAGCAAATCGAATATGCAAACGATTTAAACATTGATTACATTATTTGTGATCATCACAATCCAGGTGAGATTATACCTTCTGCAAAGGCAATACTTAATCCCAAACAATCATCATGTAACTATAAGTTTAAAGAACTTTCTGGTTGTGGTGTAGGATTTAAATTAATTCAGGCTTTTTGTATTCAAAGAGGAATAAAAACTGATCAACTTATACCGCTTTTAGATCTTTTAGCAATTTCTATTGCCGCTGATATAGTTCCGATAATAGATGAAAATCGTATTTTAATGTTTTGCGGCTTAAGGCAAATAAATAGTTCTCCTAGAGCAGGTATAAAGTCACTTATTAATGTAGCAAAGAAAGATAACGATATAAAAATTTCTGATATTCTTTTTGGAATTGCTCCATTAATTAATGCAGCTGGAAGAATTCTTCATGGGAAGCATGCAGTAGAAGTGTTAGTTGAAAAAGATAAAAGTAAGGCGATGACTTATGCATCTAAAATAAATGAGCATAATAGTGCTAGAAAAAATTTAGATAAGTCGATTACAGAAGAAGCGTTAAAGCTAGTTGATGTTTCTAAAAAATCAACAGTTCTTTTTTCTAAAAAATGGCATAAAGGTGTTGTGGGAATAGTTGCATCCAGAGTTATTGAGACTTTTTATAAACCTACTATTATTTTAGTTGAAAAAAACGGTATATTAACTGGTTCAGCTAGATCAGTTCATGATTTTGATATATATTCAGCAATTAATAAATGCTCATATTTGTGCGAGAATTTTGGCGGGCATAAGTATGCTGCTGGTCTTACAATTAAGAAAGAAAAAATAAATGAGTTCATTATAAAATTTGAAGAAATTGTCTCAGAAAAAATTAAGCAAAGCCAATTAACTCCAAGATTAAATATTGATTTAGAAATTGCATTAGAAAAAATAGATTCTAAATTTTTTAGAATTTTGAAGCAGTTTGAGCCCTTTGGCCCAAAAAATCCTAATCCTAAATTTGTTTCAGAAAATATTTTAATTAATAATTATAGAGCAATAGGAATGGATAAATCACACCTTAAATGTGAAGTTGATAATGGAAAGGGATTGAAAATCGAGGCAATTGGTTTTGGTTTAGCAAAGAAAATAGAGTTTATAAATAAATCTAAAGATGTCAGTATTTGTTATAGTCTTTCTGAAAATATTTGGAATTCAAAAGTTACCAATCAACTAATTATTCACGATATTAAATAGTTTTTTCTAGCTTACGCCTCTACCAATTTTAGATGCAATTTTTTTCTTTATTTCAATAAGGTTTTTTAAAAGACTAATATCATCTATATTTATTTCTACAGATTTCATTTTATTTTGAATCGCCTCAATATTAAATTCTATATGCTGAAGTTTCAAAGATAGAATAGCTTTTTCTGCTGTTTTCTTTAGGTTATTTTTTTCAATTCCAGTATATATTTTATGTCTTTTAACCCAATTATCACTTATAACGTACTCATTACTAATTAAATCTATAGTTAATTTACTTATTTCATGATTTTCATGATTTACAAAATCATTATATTTTATTTCAGTATTCTCTGATATTAATTTTTCTAGCTTATCAAAGATTAAATTATATAGTTTATCTTGGATATTAATATTATCTGCATGTAACTCCTCTATTATAAATTTACCCACACTTATTTTTTCATCATTAAACTCTAACTCTTCATTTCCATAATTTATTATGATTCTAATAATTTCTTTTTCAGAGTTAATGATTTTACTATTCTTAGATAATATGATTTCTTTATTAGGCTTTCTCTCAGTATTTTCCTTCTTTATAGTAGAGTTTACTTTCTTTCTACTTTGATCAATATCTCTTAATAACACACTCTCTTTTACATCTAATATTTTACTACATACTTTACAATATTCTGTTCTTGTTAGGTAATCGGGAATTAAGGCAATTGAATCAATTATTTCTTTAATAATTTCTACACGTTTTATTGGATCTTTTTCACTTTCAGAAAATAAAATTGAAGTTTTGTATGTTATAAAATCTTGAGCATGATTCTTGAGAAATAGTTTGAAATCATCTGATGATAAAGTTTTAGAATATGAATCTGGGTCATGATTGTCGGGAAATGGAATTATTTTGACATTCATTCCTTCCTTTAGAATCATATCAACTCCTCTAAAAGATGCTTTAATACCTGCAGCATCCCCATCAAATAAGATAGTTATATTTTTTGTAAATCTACTTATTAGCTTTACTTGTTCTGTAGTAAGCGATGTGCCTGATGCTGAAACCACATTTTCTATTCCCTTTTGATGCATTGCAAGCACATCTGTATAACCTTCTACTATGTAGCAATTATCTAATTTACTTATTTGATTTTTGGCAAAAAATATTCCATATAGAACCTTACTTTTATTATAAATGGAAGATTCAGGAGAGTTTTGATATTTAGCTTTGGCATTTTTACTTAAGGCTCTTCCGCCAAAACCTAAAATCCTTCCTGAAAAACTATGAATAGGAAACATTACACGATCTTTAAATCTGTCTACAATAACTTTATCATTAACTTTAAAACCTAATCCTGATTTAAGAAAAACTTCTTTATCAAAGGAATTATTTATAGCTTCATTGAAAAGTGCACTTTGATTTTTGGGGCTATAACCTAGTTCAAACTTTTTAATAATTTCTTCGTTAAAACCTCTTTCTTTAAAATATGATAAACCAATATTTTGACCTTCTTCTTTTTCCCAAAGTGATTTTATAAAAAAAGTATTCGCAAATGTTGAAAGAATATACAAACTGTCCTTTTCATTGGCAATCTGAGTTTGTTCTGAAGTCATTTCTTCTTCTTCAATCTCAATGTTGTATTTTTTCGCTAAGTATTTGAGAGCTTCAGGATAATTATAGTGTTCTTTATCCATTAAAAAACTTACACTATTGCCCCCTTCACCACAACCAAAACATTTATAGATCCCTTTAGTAGGTGAAACTGTAAATGAAGGAGTTTTTTCGTTATGAAAAGGGCATAATCCTAACAAATTAACCCCTCTTTTTTTTAATGTAATAAAGTCTCCAACAACTTCCTCTATTTTAACAGTTTCAAAAATTTCATCAATAGTATGCTTTGGTATCATTTTTTCCTATTTACAACATAATCCATAAGTAAATGTAATGATTTTACTGAATCATTTTGCTCCAGTTTATTTAAAACGTCTATTCCGTTATTGTAATAGGACCTCATTTTATCTTCAGCATATATTAGCCCCCCTTCATCTTTTACAATATTTATAATTTGAGTGATTTTACTTTGGTTTTTGCTGTCTTTTTTTATTGTATTAATGATGAATTCTCTGGTCTTTTTTTCAACTTTGTTAAGAGTATATATAAGTGGAAGTGTCATTTTTTTCTCTCTTATATCTAGACCTGTAGGCTTCCCAATAATTGGGTTGTGTGTATAGTCAAACAGGTCGTCTTTTATTTGAAAAGCAATTCCGGCATTTTCGCCAAATATTCGCATTGACTCTATATTATCAGTTGTTGTTTTAATTGAATTAGCACCACTTTCACAGCAAGCTGCAATTAATGTTGCTGTTTTCTTTCTAATTATTTCAAAATATATTTCTTCTGTAATGTTTAATCTCCTTGTTTTTTCTATTTGTAACAATTCCCCCTCACTCATTTCTTTCACCGCCTTACTTACGATTTTTAACAATTGGAATTCTTCTTTTTCTACAGCTAATAGCAATCCTCTAGATAATAGAAAATCACCAACAAGAACTGCAATTTTGTTTTTCCAGAGTGCATTTATTGAAAAAAAACCCCTTCTAAAGTTTGATTCATCTATTACGTCATCATGAACTAATGTTGCAGTATGCAATAGCTCAATCATAGAAGCAGCATTATATGTACTGTCATTTATTTCAGCAAATGATTTTGCACATAAAAAAACAAACATAGGTCTCATTTGCTTGCCCTTTCTTTTGATGATATAATGCATTATTTTATCAAGAAGTGAAACATTAGTTATTAATGATTGCTTAAACTTCTCTTCAAATAAGCTCATTTCTAATTTAATTGGAGATTTTATCTTATTAATTATAGACATGGTTTATTAGAAATGTTTTAGGCTAATATACAAACTTTTACTACTGATAAATATGGGGATTAATTATTTTAATTTATTAACTAATTGACCACATGCTGCATTGATATCTTTTCCTTTGCTTTTTCTAAGATTGACAATTACATTTTTGTTTTCTAGAAAATGAATAAAATCATTAGTTTTTTTATTTGAAGATTTTGTGTAAGCTAAATCATCAACTGGATTGTATTCGATTAAGTTTATCTTGCAAGGACTAATCCTAGAAAATTTGACAAGTTCGTGCGCATCTTCTAAACTATCATTGATATTACTAAATAAGATATATTCGTAAGTAATTCTCGAGCCTGTTTTGTCATAAAAATATCTGATAGAATCTTGTAATTTTTCTAAAGGAATGGCTCGGTTTATAGGCATCAATTCTTCTCGTGTATTATCTTTTGCAGAATGTAAGCTAATGGCAAGGTGGAACTTTACATTATCGTCAGCTAATTTTGTTATCATTTTACTAATTCCAGCTGTTGAAACAGTAATTCTTTTTGCTGATATTGCTAGCCCTTTTTCAGTTGTTATTAAATTAATCCCTTTCAAAAGGTTATCATAATTTAATAAGGGTTCGCCCATCCCCATAAAGACAATATTACTTAACGATCTCCCAAAATTTAATTTTGCTTCCTCATTTAAGATAAATACTTGGTCATATATTTCACTGTAGCTTAAGTTTCTTTCAAGTTTTAATGTCCCAGTTGCACAGAAATTACATGCTAAGCTGCAACCCACCTGCGAGGAGACGCAAGCAGTTAGTCTTTTTTTTGATGGAATTAATACTCCTTCAACTAAATTATTATCGTGTAATTTTAGACTATATTTTGCTGTTCCATCACTACTTTTTTCAGCTTTATGAATTTTTACAGCATTTATAACAAAATATTCCTTTAAGAGCTCTCTAAGTTCTTTTGATAGTGAGGTCATCTCGTCAAATGATATAGCTCTTTTTTTCCAAAGCCATTCATATACCTGATTTGCTCTAAATTTTGGTATTTTTTTTGAGATAAAGAATTCTATTAACTCTTGCTTATCAATATTTCTTATGTCTTTTTTTGTATTCATTATCTTTGCAAAGATATATTTACTTTTGACCAATGCGTTTTTTACAAGCTGATTATTTATTTCCTATCTATATGCCCCCTATTAAGAATGGTATTTTACAAATTAATTTTGATGGTAAGGTTGTTGATATTCATAAAGAAAACTCTCTTTCAGGAGTTACAATAGAAAAATTTAGTGGTGTATTATGCCCAGGATTTATTAATTCACATTGTCACTTAGAATTAAGTCACTTATTAAATTGTATTTCCCCAAATTCTGGATTAGTTAAATTTATAAAAGAAATTAGTAATCGGCCTAAAGTCTCTAAAAGTATAATTAAAAATAAAATTATAGCTGCTGAAAATCAAATGATTGCAAATGGTATTGTTGGTGTGGGAGATATCTGTAATACTGATGATACTTTATTTTTAAAAAGAGAAAATAATATTTCTTACTATAATTTTATTGAAACTTTTCAAATAGATGAACAAAAGTTTGAGAATACAATTAATAATAGTATTGAAATAAGAAATAGATTTAGTTCTTATGGCTTAAAGGCGACAATTGTTCCTCACTCACCATACAGTGTTCCACCTGATTTAATGAAAATGATATATGAACAAATTGATGATAAAAGTGATGTTATTTCTATTCATAATCAAGAATCAAAAGAGGAGAATATGCTATTTCATTCAAAAGATGGGGAACTAATTAGATGGTTGGTAAGTATAAGTGCTTCCAATAAAATTTGGAAGAAAATTCATAAATCTACAGATGTTTTACACAACATTTTTAATCAAAAACATTTATTAGTACATAATACATTTATGAGTAAAGATGATGTCATTGATGCATATTACTGTACATGTCCAAAGGCAAATATATACATCGAAGGTGTTACCCCAGATTATTCATTTTTTAATGTTAATAAATTATGTGTAGGAACAGATAGTCTTGCTTCTAATTCAAATCTTTCAATAATTGAAGAACTTTTTTGTGTTCAAGAAAATTCTGATTTTGATTTAAATACGCTTTTAAAGATTGGAAGTCAAAATGGCGCTGATTGTTTAGGATTCACTGACTTAGGAACTTTCGAAAAAGGAAAGATACCGGGTGTTAACCTCTTAAGAAATATTGATATTAAAATGAAAATAACTTCAGAAACAACAGTGAGAAAAATTATCTAGTCTTGCAAAGCTTCTGCAATTAAAAGATCTTCTTGTGTAGTAATTTTGATGTTTCTTTCCTCACCACTTAACATTGTTATTCTGCCATTATTTACTTCAAATACAGAAGCATCATCAGTAAACTTATCAGTACTTACCATAGAATAGGCAGCAATAATTTCGTTGCTAAAAAAGCACTGAGGTGTTTGAACTGATACAATAGATTCTCTATCAAAATATGAGCTATTTTTTTTGTCAAATTTTCTTATTGATTCTTTTATTGGCATAACAGGAATAACCCCTACACCAGATGAAACTTTTTGACATAGTTTATTAATTAAAAACTTTGTTAAAAGTGGGCGTACACCATCATGAATTGCAACAACACCATTTTGGGTTATTTTTTTTAATCCATTCTTAACAGATTCAAATCTGTTTGACCCTCCTTTAACAATTATATGCTTAATTGAAAATTTATATTTTTTACATAGATTTTCCCACTCAATAAAATGATCTTCTGGTAAAACAACAATTATATTATTAAAAGCTGAAAACTTTTTTATTGTATGCATTAAAATGGGAAGGCCATTAAGAACTAGAAATTGTTTCGCAGTCTTTGCTTGCATTCTTAAGCCTTTACCGCCCGCCACTATTAATGCAGTTTTTTCCATTTTAGATAATTAACATAGCATCTCCATATGTATGAAATTTGTATTTTTTCTTAACAGCCTCTTTGTAAGCTTTCATGAGTAGGTCATATCCAGCAAAAGCTGCAACCTGCATCATTAAAGATGATTTTGGTAAATGAAAATTAGTCAGCATACAGTTTGCAATTTGAAAATTATGAGGAGGGAAAATAAATACATTAGTCCAGCCATCATAAGGAATTACCATGCTTTTAGTTGATACACTACTTTCAAGTGTCCTCATGACTGTTGTTCCTACTGCACAAATTCTTTTGTTCTGTAATTTAGCACTATTAATTTTTAACGCTGCCTCTTCATTAATTTGCATTTGTTCAGACTCCATTTTATGTTTGGACAAGTCTTCCACCATTATAGGAGCAAAAGTCCCTAAGCCAATATGTAATGTTGTTTCTGCAAACTCTACTCCTTTTATTTGCATTTTTAGCATTTGTTTTTTGCTGAAGTGAAGTCCGGCAGTAGGGGCAGCTACGGCTCCTTCATGTTTAGCATAGATTGTTTGGTATCTTTCAGTATCTTGATTAGTTGGCTCCCTTTTAATAAATCTTGGTAGTGGAGTGCTTCCTAGCGAGTTTAATGTCTCTTTAAATTCTTCATGAGTACCGTCATATAAGAATCTTAACGTTCTACCTCTTGATGTTGTATTGTCAATTACCTCAGCAATTAGTTCATCATTTTCGCCAAAAAATAATTTATTTCCAATTCTAATCTTTCTTGCTGGGTCAACTAATACATCCCAAAGTCTATTTTTTTGATTTAACTCTCTAAGTAAAAACACTTCAATTTTTGCGCCAGTTTTTTCTTTATTTGCATATAATCTTGCAGGAAATACTTTTGTATTGTTAAGACATATCAAATCATCACTTTCAAAGTAGTCAATAAGATCGCCAACTTTTTTATGTTCAATATCTCCAGTATTTTTGTTTATGACCATTAGTTTGGATTCATCTCTGCTTTTTGCTGGTGTGTCTGTAATAAGCTTTTCAGGTAAATCAAAGCTAAACATTGACAATTTATATTTCATAATGATTTTTTTTAGGGTTTGCAAATATAATACATTGGGAAGGCGATGTCAATAGATTTTAGCTATTTAGTTTTTTTTCAAAATCTTCTATTTTTAAAGATGACTCTAAAGAAAATGCTCCGATACTCGTTCTTACGAGAGAAATTAGATGTGCTCCATTTTGTAGTTTCTTACCTAAATCATGCGCTATTGATCTAATATAAGTCCCTTTACTACAATTTATCTTGATTTTAATATTTGGTAATTTGACCTCAATTATCTCTATTGAATTGATAATCACTTTTCTAGATTTAATAACTATGTTTTCCCCTCTTCTTGCTTTTTTATATAATCTTTCCCCGTCAACTTTCAATGCAGAATAAATTGGAGGCACCTGTTCTATTTCTCCTATAAATTCTTTTAGATTATGCTGAATCTTTTCCAATGTTATAGATTTGGTACAAAAGATATTATCTATTTCGGTTTCTAAATCAAATGATGGAGTTGTAGCTCCAAATAGTATATCTGCAATATATGTCTTATCTTGATCTTGAAGTTGTGATATTTTTTTTGTAAATTTTCCAGTACATATAATCATTAAGCCTGAAGCGAGAGGGTCTAATGTACCCGCATGACCAACTTTAAGTTTCTTAAATTTATATTTTATCTTTAATAAGTTCCTTACTTTTTTTACTAAATCAAATGAAGACCATCCTACTGGTTTATTAAAAGTTAAGATTTTCCCATTTAAAAATAATTCAGATGAAATTTCTCTATCAGCTTCTATCATTTATAAGCTAGAAATAATTATTGCAGATAATCCTACCACAAAACAATAAATTGAAAAGTACTTAAGTTTGCTGTTTTTTACAATTTTAATCATCCATTTACAAGCAAAAATTCCGGTAATAAATGCCGCAAAAAAACCTGCAGAAAGCTCTAAAACAGAAGATTGGACGAATAAATCACCACCATCTAATAAGTCTTTTAATATTTTGCCAATAATTAATGGCACAACCATTAAAAAAGAAAATTTTGCGGCTTTTTCTTTATCAACTCCAAGAAGCACAGCTGTTGAAATTGTTGCCCCAGATCTTGATATTCCTGGGATTATTGCAACAGCCTGAGATAGTCCGATAATTATTGCATCGAAAAAACTTACTTTTTTATTTGTTGTTTTGGCTTTATCTGCAAGAAATAAAATAGCTCCTGTTAATATTAGCATTATCCCAACAAATGAGATTTGATTATTGAACAAACTTTCCATTTCATCATTAAATACTAACCCAATAATTGTTGCAGGAATCATTGACAAAATAATTTTTATAGAAAATTGAAAGTCCTCTTTGCTTTTCTTTAATAATACTCCTTTAAAGATATCTATAATTTCATTTCTAAAAATTACAATAGTACTTAGTGCTGTAGCAAAATGTAGTACAACTGTCATCAAAAGACTTTGGCTAGCAACTTGTTTATTTCCAAGAATAGTCTTCATTATCTCTAAATGTCCACTGCTGCTTACAGGAAGAAACTCTGTTAATCCTTGAATAATCCCTAATAAAATTGCGTGAAGAATCTCCACAGGAATTTATTTTTTTGGTTGGTACATAATGGCAAAAATTTCGATAATAAAGCCAATAACAATTAGAATTGGAGCTAAAGTAAGTCTTCTGAAATTAAATATTTCATAAGAGAATTCATTTGGATTTTCAGAGCCTCCACCAATCATTAATATTAGACCAGTTGCAATAAAAAGCACACCTAAAATTAATAGGAGATAATTTTTTTGTTTAAATACGAATTTCATTTTTTTTAATTGTAAAGTTCACTTTCTGACACATTAATAAATTTTTTGACTGCAAAATATGTTGATAGACTACTTAATATTATTCCAATTATAAAAATAAGTATAAAAACAAGACCAATGATTTTTAAATCTGTAATATTTAGCAAGCTTGCTGTTTCAGCCTGAACTAATTGAATTGAGCCCATTAGCATGAAAATAGCGAATATTGCACTGTACATTCCCTGATATAGCCCATCTAAAATAAAAGGTTTTTGAATGAAGCTGTTTTGTGCCCCTACAAGTCTCATTGTTTTAATTAAAAATCTTTTTGAGTATACTGAAAGCCTAATTGTATTGTTAATAAGAGCAAAAGCAATAAAAAATAGTATAATGCAAAATGTTATTAGAAAAAGAGATAGTTTTTTTACATTATTATTGATTCTACTAATTAGATTTTTTTGATAATAAATTTCGTGAACTAAACTGTTTTTAATTAGATTATTTGAAATTACAGAAAGGCTATCATTATTTGAGTAATCTGGATTAAGTTTAACATCGATAGATGCAAGTATTGGGTTGAAACCAAGAAAATCTACAAATTCTTCTCCAAGATCAGATTCTAATTCAGATGTTGCCGCATCCTTTGAGACAAAAGAGGTTGATTTCGTGAATGGCATTGCATCAACTGACTTATTAAATTTCTTTACTTCAAATTGGTTTGTATTTTCTTTTAACATAATAGAGAAACCAATATTTTCCTTTATATAGTTAGAAAGTTTCTGGGCATTTATTAATGCCAACGACAATAATCCAACAACAAATAGGACAAGAGATAAACTAATAATAACAGATGCAGAGGAAGAAATTATTTTTCTATTAAGAGTTTTGTTTTTACTTTTATTCATTCTGTTGGCTAAAATATAAAAATAGTATAAAGATTAGTTTGTATTGATTAAATTTGTATCGCATAGAATAAAAAATATTGATGGATTATAATTTTACAGAAATAGAAAAAAAATGGCAAAATTATTGGGCTGAAAATTTTACAAATCAGGTTGATGAACTATCAGAAAAAGAAAAGTTTTATGTTTTAGATATGTTTCCCTATCCATCTGGATCAGGGCTTCATGTTGGACACCCATTAGGTTATATTGCATCAGATATCTTTACAAGATTTAAAAAACTTAAGGGTTTTAATGTTCTTCACCCAATGGGTTATGATTCATTTGGTTTACCAACTGAGCAATATGCCATACAGACTGGAATTCATCCAGAGCAAGCAACAAAAGTTAACACTAAAAGGTATAGAGATCAATTGGATAAAATTGGCTTTGCATTTGACTGGAGTAGAGAAATCCAAACTTCTGATCCAAATTATTACAAATGGACTCAATGGATTTTTAAACAATTTTTTAATTCTGGATATTGTACAAAAAAAAATAAGGCAGTTGATATTAATGAGCTAATTTCTTATTTCAATGAGCAGGGAAACATTAATTGCTCATTTTTTTGTAATGAAGTAAAAATATTTACAAAAATTGAATGGGTTAGTTTTTCAACAGAGAAAAAACAGGAGATATTACTTTCGTATAGACTAGCTTATATTTCTGAGTCAATAGTTAATTGGTGCCCAGGGCTTGGAACTGTGTTGGCAAATGATGAGGTAAAGAATGGGCGTTCTGAAAGAGGCGACTTTCCTGTTGAACAAAAAAAAATGAAGCAGTGGTCTTTAAGAATTACTGCATATGCTGATCGATTAAATTCTGATTTAATGCATCTTGATTGGTCCGACTCATTAAAAGAGATGCAAAGAAATTGGATTGGTAAATCCAAAGGTTTAATACTAAATTTTAATGTTTATAATTCAGATTTAAATATTCAGGTTTTTACAACAAGAGGAGATACCGTTTTTGGTGTGAACTTTCTTGTGTTAGCTCCCGAGCATGAACTTGTAAAGGAAATTACTTCAAAAGATGAAGAATTAAATATTGAAAAATACATTAATTCATCGGCTCTAAGGTCCGAACGAGAGCGACAGTCTGAGAAGAAAGTTAGTGGTGCTTTTACAGGTGCATATGCTTTACACCCAATAAGTGGAGAAAAAGTTGCTATTTGGATCTCAGATTATGTGCTAGCCTCATATGGAACGGGTGCTGTAATGGCTGTTCCATGCGGGGATCAAAGAGATTGGCTTTTTGCAAATCATTTCAATATTGATATAATTAATATTTTCAAGGAGATCGATATAAGTACTTCTGCTTACGAAGGTAACGAGGCTGTATTAACTAACTCAAGTTTTCTAGATGGATTAAGTTGTCAAGATGCAATAGAAAAAATAAATTTATATGTGAAAGAGCATAAAATTGGAAATGAAAAAATAAATTTCCGATTAAGAGATGCTATCTTTTCAAGACAAAGATATTGGGGAGAGCCATTTCCTGTTTTTTATAAAAAATCTTTGCCTTATCTCTTTGATGACCAGTCTGTAATTACTTTACCTATAATTGATAAATATTTACCTACAGAAGGAGGGGACCCACCATTGGCGAGAGCAAAAAAAGAAGATTGGAGCGTATTTGCAGGGATGCAATGGATACAAATGTTATGCCTGGATGGGCAGGTTCTTCCTGGTATTTTTTGCGTTTTATGGACCCAAATAATAAAAAAGAATTTGTTGCAAAAGAAAAGTCAGATTATTGGGGTCAAGTTGATTTATATATAGGTGGTGCTGAGCATGCTGTTGGTCATCTTCTTTATTCTCGTTTTTGGACAAAATTTTTGTTTGATAAAAAGCTAATTGCTTTTGATGAACCATTCAAAAAGCTTATTAATCAAGGCATGATTTTAGGTAGGTCTAATTTCGTTTATAGAATAAATAACTCTAATACTTTTGTTACAAAAAGTAAAAAAGACGATTATAAAACGACTGCTCTGCATGTAGATATAAACATGGTCAATAATGATATTTTAGATTTAGATAAATTTAAAAAATGGAGGAGTGAATTTTCAAGTGCTGAATTTATATTAGCAGACGGTCTCTATGAATGTGGGTTTGAAATTGAGAAAATGTCTAAATCAAAATATAATACTCAAACACCAGATGAATTAATCGATAAATTTGGTGCGGACACCTTAAGGCTATATGAGATGTTTTTAGGTCCTCTAGAGCAATTTAAGCCATGGAGCACAAAAGGAATAAATGGAGTTCATAATTTTTTAAAAAAGTTTTGGAGACACATACATGATAATGATAATAAAATAAGTTTATCAAAAGATTCAGCCTCTGATGATTCATACAAATCACTGCATAAGACAATTAAGAAAGTTGAAGAAGATATAGAAAGATATTCATTTAATACTGTTGTGAGTAATCTAATGATATGCCTTAATGAATTAATCGATCAGAAATGTAAAGACCAGCAAATATTCACGCAATTTGTTATTTTGTTATCTCCTTATGCACCACATATTTCGGAAGAGATATGGTTTAAGTTAGGATTTAATTACTCAATTACAAAATCTAAATTTCCTAATTTTGATTCCTCATATTTAATTGAAAAAAATATAGATTATCCCGTTTCATTTAATGGTAAAATGAGATTTAAGTTGCAGTTTTCTGCTGAAGAATCTAAAGAGAATATTGAGAAGACAGTGTTATCTAATGATAAAACAATACATTATCTAGATGGAAATATCCCCAAAAAAGTAATTATAGTTCCAAAAAAAATCATAAATATTGTTTTCTAATAAGTAATTTGAATAAGGTAATAAATTTCTTTGTTTTAAATAATTTATTTGTTGCGATATGCGTGGCGGCACTAACTCTATCATCTCAGTTGATATATTCTGAATTTAATTTGGAACTAGTTTTTTTTTCATTTTTCGCAACATTTCTTTCTTATAATTTTCATAGTTTATTTTCTAATAAGACTATAAAAGATTTTAACTTAAACAAAATATTTGATCACTTTTCATTATTGATAATTTTACTTTTATTGCTTTCGTTTGTTTTTGGTTTTATATTATTTATTCAGTTTAATCCTCTTACTAAATTTTATATCCTGCTTTTATCTTTAGTATCATTATTTTATCCTTTTGGACTAAGAACTATACCTTTTTTGAAAATATTTCTTATTTCAACATCTTGGACAATTTCTTCAGTTTGTCTTTTTTTTTCTGAAAATCAAGTTCAACTTGATGAAAGTGCATTTTTGATGTTACTAAAAAGATTTTTATTTATAATGGCTATCACTATCCCATTTGATTTAAGGGATTATAAGTTTGATGATTTAAAAATGAAAACTTTCCCACATATTTTTGGATATAATTTTTCAAAAAAAATTGCGATAGGCTTTTTAATAATATATCTATGTATTTCTACTTTTGAATTTCTTAGTGGTGATTTGAAATTATCTTTTTTTGTATCTTTCATTCTTACATTTCTTTATTCTTCTTTTTTAATAATTANAACTTCTGAGAAAAAAAATAAATTATTTTTTTTGTTTTTTGTGGAATCAGCCTCAATTTCTATTTTATTCTTTTTAATAATTACTTCAATCTTTTTGTAAAATATCTTCTTATATTTACTGACCATTTAAATAAATTTCATGTCTGACAAAACCTCTTCAGTTCATTATATTGACTATCTAGATTTAGATAAAATTTTAGATGCTCAAAACCCTTTAAGTACAGAAAATAATAATGAAGCTCATGAAGAGATGTTGTTTATTATTATTCATCAAACATATGAGTTGTGGTTTAAGCAAATAATTCATGAGATTACCTCTATAATGGATTTGTTTAAAAAAGAGCAAATTGATGAAGAAAATGTTGGTTTAATTGTTGGCAGAATAGGGCGCGTTAATAAAATTCTGGAAGTTTTAGTGAAGCAATTAGATATTTTGGAGACCATGACTTCACTTGATTTTTTAGAATTTAGAAATTATCTTTCTCCCGCTTCAGGTTTTCAATCACATCAGTTTAGAAAAATCGAAGTCATGCTAGGCCTAAAGATTAATAATCGTCATCAATTTGGAGGCTGTCCCTATCATAGCCAATTTGAAGGAGATAAGAAAAAAGAAATTATAGAAATAGAAGAAAGTGTTTCGCTATTCGATCTTGTAGAGAAGTGGCTTGAAAGAATACCCTTCTTAGAAATGAAAGATTTTAATTTTATTGAGAAATATCAGTCTGCAGTATGGGATATGGTTAGCAGTGAAATTGATGATATTAATAACTCTTCATTATTAAATGAAAATGATAAGAAGATTCGTGTAAAGATGATTGAAGAGAACAGAAAGTATTTTGAGAATGTATTTAATAAAGAAAATCATCTTAATTCAATTAAAGAAGGGACTACAAAGTTATCTTATAAGGCGACNATGTCTGCTCTNTTAATAAACTTATATAGAGATCAGCCCATATTACATCTGCCTTACAGGTTTTTGAGAGAGTTGGTAGAGATGGATCATAAAATTGCTTCTTGGCGATTTAGACATGTTCAGATGGTTGAAAAAATGCTTGGACAAAAAATTGGCACAGGCGGCTCCTCAGGGCAGGGTTATCTTAAAAAAACTGTTGATCAACATAGATTATTTGAAGATATTGCTAACATAGCAACGTTGATGATTTCTAGGGCTTACCTTCCAGAACTTCCATCTGCAATAAAAGATGAACTAGGATATAATTTTACTAATAAAAAATAAATGGACTTAGGATTAAAAAATAAAAATGCAATTGTTTGTGGTAGCACTCAAGGAATTGGGGAAGCTACTGCACATGCGCTCGCAAGTGAAGGGGTAAATATTACTTTGGTTGCTCGAGATGAAAAAGTTTTAAGTAGTGTTTTAGAATCACTTGACAGATCTTTAGGACAGAATCATTGCTTTGTTTGTATTGATTTTAGTGATGAGAATTTTCCAGAAAAGATTCAAGCATTAGATAAATCATACGATATATTAATTAATAACACAGGTGGACCTGCAGGTGGACCAATTTTAGATGCTAAACCTGAAGCTTTCTTGGATGCATTTAAAATGCATTTAATAAATAATCAGCTTTTAGCAGCGCATGTTGTTCAGTCAATGAGGAAGAAAAATTTTGGTAGAATTATTAATATTATTTCTACCTCCGTTAAGGCTCCCATACAGGGGCTTGGAGTATCAAATACTATAAGAGCAGCAGTTGCTAATTGGGCTAAAACATTATCATTAGAACTTGGTCCTTTTGGAATTACAGTTAACAATGTACTACCTGGTTTTACAAATACCAATAGATTAACTTCAATTATTAAACGTAAAGCTAATGAGCAATCTAAATCAACTGCTGAGGTTGGGCAAATAATGCAAAATTCGGTTCCTGCCAAAAGATTCGGAGCAGCTTACGAAGTTGCTAACGCAGTAGCTTTTTTAAGTTCAGTAGGAGCAGGTTATATTAATGGAATCAATCTACCTGTAGATGGTGGTAGAACAGCTAGTTTATAAAATATGGAAAAGATATTAAATTATATTAATGGAGAAATGCGAGAGCCTTCTTCCAAAAAATATATTGAAAATTTTAACCCGTCAAATGGTGAGGTATATTCTTTAATTGCAAAAAGTAATAAAAAAGATATTGATTCAGCAGTTGATTCTGCGAATAGTGCCTTTAATGATTGGAGTGTAAGCTCAAAAAAATTTAGACATGACGTGCTAATGAGTATTGCTGATAAAATTGAAGAAAATTTTGAAGCATTAGTGGTGGCAGAAAGTTTAGACAATGGAAAGACAGAAAGTTTAGCCAGAAGAGTAGATATCCCTAGAGCTTCTGAGAATTTTAGGTTTTTTGCAACAGCAATATTACATTTTTCATCTGAAACTCATGATATGGATGGGAAAGCTTTGAATTATACACTAAGAGAGCCAGTTGGTGTTTGTGCATGTATTTCTCCGTGGAATCTACCATTATACTTACTTACCTGGAAGATTGCTCCAGCTCTTGCCGCCGGAAATACTGTAGTGGCAAAGCCTTCAGAAATCACTCCAATGACTGCATATTTATTAAGTAAAATTTGTATTGAAGCAGGAGTGCCTAGAGGTGTGTTAAATATTGTACATGGATTAGGGTCTGAGATTGGTGACGATTTAACTGCTCATCCTGACGTACCTATTGTTTCTTTTACTGGTGGAACTTTAACTGGTCAGCATATAGCACAAGTAACTGCACCCATGTTTAAAAAACTTTCTCTTGAGCTTGGAGGTAAGAACCCAAATATTGTCTTTGATGATGCAGATTTTGAAAAAGCTGTTTCTATGGCAGTTAAGGCAGGTTTTTCTAACCAAGGACAAATATGCTTGTGTGGTTCAAGATTATTTGTTCAAGATACTATTTATGAAAAATTTAAAATAGCCTTACTCGAAAAAATATCAGAATTAGTTATAGGAAGCCCTTTAGATGATAAAACAGATGTTGGAGCTGTTGTTTCATATGAACATATGACTAAAATACTTGCAAGAATTGATGAGGCGAAAGAACTTGGGGGCGATATATTATGTGGAGGTAAAAGAAAAATACTACCAGGAAATTTAAAGTCAGGATACTATATAGAACCTACTGTAATAGAGGGATTAAGCTATAACAATAGTATAAATCAGGAAGAAATTTTTGGTCCAGTACTTAGTATAATACCTTTTACAACTGAAGAAGAGGTCATAATGATGGCAAATTCTACAAAATATGGATTATCGGCAAGTATTTTTACAAGCGATATAAGCAGAGGTCACAGAGTCGCTGCAAAAGTTAAATCTGGAATTGTATGGGTCAATACATGGCTATTAAGAGATCTCAGAATTCCATTTGGTGGAATGAAACAGTCTGGTCTAGGAAGAGAAGGAGGTTTTAAATCTTTACAGTTTTTTACTGAGCCAAAAAATGTATGTATTAAAATATAAAATATGAATGGTAAGAAATTTAATAGCTCTAGAGCGCCTCAAGCAGTAGGTTTATACCCACATGCTAGACAGGTAGGTGATTTATTGTTTCTCTCTGGAGTTGGTCCAAGAATTCCAGACTCAAAAGATATCCCTGGTGTCACACTTGATGATAATGGTGTAATTATAGATTATGATATTGCTAAGCAATGCCACTCTGTGTTCACAAATATTAGATACATACTTGAAGATGCTGGATCATCATGGGGTAAGATAGTTGATGTACAGGTATTTTTAACTAATATGAAGGAAGATTTTTCTACTTATAATAGAATTTATGCTGAATATTTTAAAGAAAATCAACCATGTCGAACAACTATTGAAATTAAGAGTTTACCTACACCAATTGCAATTGAATTAAAAATAATAGCCACAATTTAAAAATAAATATTATGAGAAAAATAAGCAAACCTTTTAATTTACAAAAATGGATAGATGATAACAGAAATCTTTTAAAGCCTCCTGTAGGAAATAAAAATTTATATGTGGAAGCAGAGGACTACATTGTAATGATTGTTGCTGGTCCAAATGCTCGAAAAGATTATCATTATAATGAAACTGAAGAACTCTTTTATCAAATTGAGGGAAACATTATAATTAAAACTCAGCAAGATGGAAAAATGGTAGAAATACCTGTTAACGAAGGAGAAATGTTTCTTTTACCGCCAAAGGTTCCGCATTCGCCAATTCGATCTGCGGGATCAATCGGTTTAGTAATAGAGAGAAAAAGAGATGAAAAGGTCAAGGATGGTTTAATGTGGTTTTCAGATACTGCAAATGAATTATTATACGAAGAGTATTTTCACCTTACTGATGTTGAGAAAGATTTCTTTCCTGTTTTCGATAAGTTTTATTCTGATGCAAAGCTAAGGACTTGCCCCAAAACAGGTGAGGTAATGGAGGTTGACAAAAGATTTTTAAGTAAATAAATTTTTATTATATGCGAATAAATGGGCATGGGCATATTCTTCCGGAACCTTCTCAGNTTCCTAAGTTCATGAAGGATAAGAAACTTTTTTGGATAGATGATGATAAGAAATTTATGAGGCAAGGGGATTGGTCTAGACCAATTAATGGACCTAGTTTTTTTCTAAAAGAGAAAATTAAGTGGATGAATCAATACAATATTGATCATGCTGTTATGTTGTGTTTATCACAATTGTATTGTAATGGTTGGAAAAAACAGGACTGTATTGATGGTATTAGTTTTCAAAATGATTTTAATGCTTCTGTGCAAAACGACCATCCAGATAAATTNACTAGTGGTTTTGTGGTCCAACCATTATATATTAATCATGCACTAAAGGAAATTGATCGTTGTGTGAATGAGTTAGGATTAAAATTAATTTGTTTACCTACTCACTTTTTAAATTCAAATGGAGAATGGTTGTCTGTTGCTGAAGCTGATGTTGATCCAATATTTGAATTAGCTAATGAATATGGATTGGCAGTTCAAATTCATCCATACGATGGTGACAAAATGATTGCTTTAAAAGATCAGTACTGGAGATTTCATTTGATTTGGATGATGGCGCAATGCGCTGATACACTTCACCTTTTTACTTTAAGAAACTTGCCAGATAAATATCCAAATTTACGAACTAGTTTTGCTCATGGGGGGATGCTAGGAATTGCTAATTATGGAAGAAGGGTTCAGGGATTTGACGGTCGGCCAGATAAATTTAAAGATTTACAAGACCCTAGAAAAACATTAGGACACAAGAACTTATATTTTGATACATTAGTTCACGACTCACATACTCTTGACTTACTTAAGAAGCGTGTGGGAGTCAGTCAAATTATGATGGGTTTAGATGATCCTTTTCCATTAGGAGAAATGGAGGGCGTAGGCACCTCATATCCTGGAAGAGTTTTAGATTATGCCATAGAAACAGGAATTATTACTGATAAGGAAGGTAAAGATATATGGCACAAAAATGTGTTGGATTGGCTAAATATTAAGTTAGAAGATCATTAAACAATGAATGCAGAGCTAAAAATTGATAATAAGACTTATTTAGTTGATTTTTCAAAATGTTATGATATATCAATTCCTTTAAATTTTAATGGAAATCAGCCTAATACCTACGGAGTAGATTGTGCATCTTCAAAACCTTACACTGATGACCAATTTATTGGAGATAGAAGAAAAGGTGGTCCTTGTAATTTTGAAATTTATAAATTAATTCCTCATTGTAATGGAACGCACACTGAATGTATTGGTCATATCACAGAAGAAAGGATATCAATTTTAGATTCACTTAATGATATAATGATATCTAGCACTTTAATCACAATAACTCCAAGCATTACAAATGAATTATATATTCCAAATTTAAATAGTGAAGATCTTGTTATCACTAAAAAAGACCTTTATAAAGTGATGGATAGTATACCTTCTCACTTGCTCAAAGGTTTAATAATTAGAACATTGCCAAATAGTTGTGCAAAAAAATCACAAGACTATATGAAGATTCCACCTGCTTTTTTTAGTATAGAAGCTATGCAATATATCGTTAGTAAGGGGGTAGAACATTTATTAGTTGACACCCCCTCTGTGGACAGGTTATTTGATGAAGGAAATCTTTCTGCACATAATATTTTTTGGGATACTAAGAAAAAAAAATACAATTCAAATACTAAACATAAAACTATTACAGAAATGATTTTTGTTGATAATCATATCGAAGATGGTAGCTATCTTTTAAATTTGCAAATACCTGCTTTTGTCTCAGATGCTGCTCCAAGTCGTCCAATTATATTTAAACTAAATGACATATAATATTTCAAAAGATTTTGCGCTGGAGATGGATGTCTCAGATCCTTTAAAATCGTACCAAGAGAGATTCTATATTCCCAAACAAAAAAATGGAGAAAAACATATTTATTTGTGTGGTAATTCTCTTGGCCTACAAAGTAAAAATACCTCTGATTTTATAGAACAGGAATTAAAAGATTGGCAGAATTTAGGAGTAGAGGGACACTTTCATGCTAAAAATCCCTGGCTTCCTTATCATGAGTTTTTATCTGCNAGTTATTCAAGAATTGTTGGAGCTAAAATTAGTGAAGTTGTTGCAATGAATACCCTTTCTGTAAATTTACATTTGATGCTAGTTTCATTCTATCGTCCTGACAAAAACCGTTTTAAAATAGTAATTGAAGACGATGCTTTTCCTTCAGATATTTATGCTGTTGAGTCTCATATNAAACATCATAATTTAGATCCTGAAAAGGTGCTTNTTAGACTAAAACCAAGAGATGGAGAAAGTGCCATTAGAACAGATGATATTGAAGAAGTTATTAATAATCAAGGTGAAGAGATTGCGCTTCTAATGCTTGGAGGAGTTAATTATTATACTGGGCAGGTATTTGATTTTAAGAGTATAACAAAATTTTGTCATACTAAAGGAATTAAAGTGGGTTTTGATTTAGCTCATGCTATTGGAAATATCGAATTATTATTACATGAATGGCAGGTAGATTTCGCTGTTTGGTGTTCATATAAATATCTTAACTCAGGTCCAGGATCAATTGGCGGAGTATTTATTCATTCAAAACATCATAACAGCAAATTACATAGATTTGCTGGATGGTGGGGACATAACAAAGAGGATAGATTTAAGATGCCAGATAAGTTTGACCCTATAAGATCTGCCGAGGGATGGCAGCTCAGTAATCCTCCAATTCTTTCTCTAGCTGCTATAAGAGCTTCACTATCAATATTTGATGAAGTTGGAATGNAAGCATTAATTGAAAAATCTAAGAAAATGACATCTTATTTAGTTTTTTTGCTTGATAATATTTCTTCTAAAAGAATTTCTATTATTACGCCAAATGATAGAGGGTGTCAAATCTCTATTCGTGTTTCAGGAGGAGATAAAATGTTATTTGATAAGATAACAAAAAGGGGTGTTATTGCTGATTGGAGAGAGCCTGATGTAATTAGGATTGCCCCCGTACCTTTGTATAATAGTTATTTAGATGTATTTAATTTTTATAAAATTTTAGAAGAAATATTATAGTATGAGAAAAGATGTAATTATAGTCGGTGCAGGATTAGCAGGTTCATTATGTGCATTATATATGCTTAAAAGAGGTTTTAAGGTCAGGCTTTATGAAAGAAGAGCTGATATGAGAAAAGCTGTTTTAGTTGCGGGAAGATCAATTAATCTTGCACTTTCAGTAAGAGGTTGGACTGCACTTGAAAAAGTTGGAGTAGATGCTCATGTTAAAGAGATATCTATAGCCATGCCAAAAAGGGTAATGCATGATTTAGAAGGGAATCTGACAGATCAATTTTATGGTAATCAAGATCAAGCAATTTATTCTGTCCCACGAGGGGAGTTAAATGTTCTTTTAATGAATTTAGCACAAGAGAGAGGTGCAGAACTTTTTTTTAATCAAAAATGTTTTGATGTAGATTTAGAAAATCCGAAACTTATTTTTGAAAACACTATTGACGCCAAAATATCTAACGTTAGTTGTGATTTAATTATTGGGGCGGATGGCGCTTTCTCAGCTATTAGAACTAAGATGATGAAGCAAGATCGTTTTCAATATTCTCAATACTATATTGAGCATGGTTACAAGGAATTATTAATACCTGCTAATGCAGATGGTTCTCATAAAATTGAAAAAAATGCTTTACATATTTGGCCCAGAGGAAACTTTATGTTAATTGCTCTGCCAAATCTAGATGGTAGTTATACATGTACACTTTTCTCCCCTTTTGAAGGAAAAGACTCGTTTAAAGAATTAAAAACTCCACAGGATATTACTAAATTTTTTAATTCTGTTTTTAAAGATTTTACTCCTCTAATCCCAGATTTAGTAGAACAGTTTTTACATAATCCTACTGCTTCTTTGGGGATTTTTAAATGTTTTCCATGGAACGTAAAAGATTTTTGTGTGCTTATTGGAGATTCTGCTCATGCTACAGTACCTTTTTATGGACAGGGAATGAATGCAAGCTTTGAAGACTGTAGAGTGCTAGATGATTTAATCGAGGAGCATGAAGGAGATATGCTTAGAACTCTAAATGAATTTTCTCAAATAAGAAAGCCTAACGGAGATGGTGTACAGGATTTATCTCTTCATAATTTTATTGTTATGAGAGATAAAACAGCCGATCCAATTTTTTTATTGCAGAAGAAAATAGAGCAAAAGTTTGCTCAGTTATATCCTGAAAAATGGCTACCTCTTTACAGTATGGTTTCTTTTTCAAATATCTCATATGCTGAAGCTTGGGTTATTGGTATGGAGCAAGAAAAACTAATGTCTAAAATTATGAATTTACCTAATATAAAAGAGACTTGGGATAGTGATGTGATTATGCAAGAAATGCTTAAAATGTGCTAGATGAAATTTAATTATTTAAAATTTTTTTTAATCTTATCTTTTGTAATGTATATGCCTTTTATCGTTTTCTCAGGATGTGAAGACGGTGATTGTGAAAATGGTTATGGGACTTATATTTGGAGAGATGGCGATACTGATTCAAGCTCATGGATTGTAGGTGATAAGTATATTGGCTCATTTAAAAATGGTAAAATGCATGGCCAAGGAAAACATATTAGCACAAATGGTGAAATATATATAGGCAGTTACTTGTTTGGGCTTAGAAGCGGTTATGGGTTTTTAACATATACTGATGGCTCTTCTTATACAGGCTTTTTTAAGAATGATTTGTTGCACGGAAAAGGAATTTTTATAGATAAAAAGGGTGAAAGTAAAAAAGCATTATTTAGTAATAATAAGATCATTAAAACTAATTTAGATGATTAAAAAGAAATACACTTTATTAATAATATTTTTTTTTTCAATATCACTCTCCGCACAAATTAGTGAGCTAAAGATCGCTTCTGAAAAATTAGAATCCTTCATAAATAAAAAATCTGATAAAGATTTTTTTGATTCTACTAGTTTCATGAAATCAATTATTAAAAAGTCATTTCTAAAGGCATCTGCTGTTGGAGGTTTTTATGATAGCAGAATTATTAAAATTATATTTCCTAAAGATTTGAATAAAATTAAAAAGTCACTAACTAAATTAGGTCTTGAGAAAAAAGTTGTGAAATTTGAAAAACAAATGAATATTGTTGCTGAACAATCTTCTAAAGAATCAGTTAATGTATTTATAAATACTATTAGTACTTTAAGATTTGATGAATTGCCATTTAATAATATGAATCGAAGTGCTACTCTAACAAACTATTTACGAAATAATAGTAGTATTGCTATATATGATAGTATGTCTCCAATAATTGAAAAAGAGATTATTAATAATAAATTAATTGAGGATTATAATTTTCTTATTAAAAAATATAATAAAATTCCTTTTATAAAAAAGATTAAATTTGATATTAAGGAATATGTAGTCACTAAAACTTTAGAGGGAATTTTTATACTTATTGCTGAAGAAGAAAAAAAGATTAAAAACAAATTTTTTAATACAAATAAATAAATTAGATGCTATATAGATTAGTGTTTTTTCTGTCTTTCATTTTCCTTTTTTCATGTGATCATCAAGAAAAGAAAACAATTATATTATCTAAAGCTTCAACTAACTATATAAATTGGTTAGTAGATGATAATATTAATATTATTAATGCCTATGAATCTAATAATTTAGATAGTATTTTATTAATTGCTGATGGTATTGTTTTGACAGGAGGTGAGGATATTAATCCATTAATGTATGGTGACAGTTCTAATCTTCAACTCTGTGAGAAAATGGATTTTCGTAGAGACACAATAGAAAAAAAATTGTTTGATTTTTCTTTAAAAAATAATATACCATTTATAGGAATATGTAGAGGTATGCAAATGATGAATGTTGCCCATGGCGGTACATTATATGGGGATATTCCATCAGAGATTGGTGATGGTGTTATCCATCGAAACAATGGAGAGGTAATGCATGAAATAGTTGTTTCTTGTAGTAATATTTTATATGCAAATATGGTATTTCCTTATTCATTAAGAGACACTATATTTACTGTTAATTCTTGGCATCATCAAGGATTAAAGAGAATTGCTAATGGAATAAATGTAATTGCAACTTCTTCTGATGGTTTACCCGAGGCTGTTGCGATGGATACTAGCATTCATTCTTTTATGATTGGAGTACAATTTCACCCTGAGAGATTAGGTGGTGGGAATGTCATAAATAGACATATGCGTTCTAATTTTTTACATGCTATTTCTAATTAGTTAAAGGATTTACTTTTCTATCTTTGTTCAAAATGCATAAAAAAAAGATTCTTCTTATGATTTTAGATGGTTGGGGCCATGGAGATAAATCAAAATCTGATGTTATATTTAACTCTGAAACTCCTTTTGTTGACTCGTTATATTCAAAATTCCCAAATTGCGAGCTTCTTACAGATAGTGAAAATGTGGTCTTCCTGAAAATCAAATGGGTAACTCTGAGGTAGGTCACCTAAACATTGGAGCAGGTAGAATTGTTTTACAAGATCTAGCTAAAATTAATTATGCATGTGAGAAAAACTTATTTAAGAATAAAGAAAATTTATTAAAGTCTTTTGATTATGCTAAGAAAAATGATGCTCCGTTACATTTAATAGGGCTTGTTTCGGATGGTGGTATACATTCACATCAAGATCATTTATATAAGTTGTGTGAGTCAGCTAGAGAATTCGGTGTAAAAGATGTTTTTATACATGCTTTTACTGACGGAAGAGATTGTGACCCAAAATCAGCTATAAAACTTATTAAAAAATTAGAAAAGAACTTATTTGGCGCTAAGATTGCAACAGTTTGTGGTAGATATTATGCGATGGACAGGGACCAGAGATGGGAAAGAATTAAATTTTCTTATGATGCTATGGTTCATTCAATTGGAGTGAAATCTCATGATTGTACTCAGCTAATGGCTGCATCATATGATCAGGGAATAACTGATGAGTTTATTAAGCCTATTGTTGTTGTAGATGATTTAGGTATGCCCATAGCTAAGATTAAGAATAATGATGCAGTAATATGTTTTAATTTTAGGACTGATAGATGCAGACAAATTACCAATGTCTTAACTCAGAAAGATATGAATGAATTTAAAATGCAAAGATTGGATTTACATTTTACTACAATGACTAACTATGATTCAAATTTTAATAACATAAATGTAATTTTTGAAAAGAAAAATATTAAAAATACTTTAGGAGAAGTATTGGAATATAATAACCTTACACAAACAAGGATTGCAGAAACTGAAAAGTATCCTCACGTAACATATTTTTTCTCTGGAGGTAGAGAGAAATTGTTTGAAGGAGAAAGACGTCTGATGGTTGATTCTCCTAAAGTTTCAACATATGATTTAAAGCCCGAGATGAGCGCAAAGGAATTAACAAATTGTGTTATTGATGAAATAAAACATAACACTCCTAATTTTATATGTCTAAATTATGCTAATGTTGATATGGTTGGTCATACAGGTGTTTATAGTTCAATTAATAAAGCCATTGAATGTATTGATTATTATGCTGAAAAAGTTGTTCATTCTGCAATAAAAAATAATTATATAGTTATGATAATTGCAGATCATGGAAATGCTGACTTCGCTATTAATTCTGATGGAAGCCCTAATACTGCCCATACTAAAAACCCTGTACCATGTTTTTTAATTAACTCTAAATATAAAAAGATATCTGATGGTATTTTAGCAGATATTGCCCCTACAATACTTAATATTATGGGATATGAAAAACCAAAAGAAATGTCTGGAAAAACTTTAATTAAATAAAAAATGAAATACATAAAAACATATATCCAAGAAAATAAAAATAGATTTATTGATGAACTTATAGATTTATTGAAAATCCCTTCTATCAGTGCTGATCCAAAATATAAAATGGATGTTTTAAATTGTGCAGATAGTGTCGCTAGTTATCTAGCAAGTGCTGGAGCTGAGAATATAGAAATTTGTAAGACAAAAGGTTATCCTATTGTATATGCAGACAAGATTATTGACGACACACTTCCTACTGTATTAGTATATGGTCATTATGATGTGCAGCCTGCAGATCCTCTTGAATTATGGGATAGCGGTCCATTTGAGCCAATAATTAAAAAAACAAAAATACATCCTGAGGGAGCTATTTTTGCTAGAGGAGCGTGTGATGATAAAGGGCAGTTTTTTATGCATGTTAAAGCTTTTGAGTTAATGATGGATAATAATACTTTACCTTGTAATATTAAATTTATGATTGAAGGTGAAGAAGAAGTTGGCTCTGAAAATCTAGCTGAATTTGTAGTCGCAAATAAAGAAAAGCTTAAATGCGATACAATTTTAATTTCTGATACAGGAATAATCTCAAATAATACTCCTTCAATTACAACAGGACTGAAGGGCTTAAGTTATATTGAAGTTGAGGTAACTGGACCAAATAGAGATTTGCATTCTGGTTTATATGGCGGAGCTGTTGCTAATCCAATCAATATACTTTGTGAGATGATTGCTAGTATGAAAGACGAAAAAAATCATATTTCTATTCCTGGATTTTATAATAATGTCATTGAACTTTCAAGTCAGGAAAGAGAAGAGATTGCTAGAGCTCCTTTCTCATTAAATGAATATAAAGAGGCTTTAGATTTATCAGATGTTCATGGTGAACAAGGCTTTACTACAATGGAAAGAACAGGTATAAGACCTACTTTAGATGTAAATGGAATTTGGGGAGGCTATACTGGAGAAGGAGCTAAAACTGTTATTCCGTCAAAAGCATTTGCAAAAATTTCTATGCGTTTAGTTCCGAATCAATCTGATGAAGAAATAACAAATTTATTTACAAAATATTTTACAAATATTGCTCCTAAAAGCGTGAAGGTTAAGGTAACACCTCATCATGGTGGGGAACCATATGTCTCTCCTACAGATATTATTTCATACAAAGCAGCTAGTGATGCAATGCTTACAACTTTTGGAAAAACACCTGTACCGGTAAAGGCAGGAGGAAGTATCCCAATAGTTGCCTTATTTGAACAAGAATTAAATGTAAAATCTATTCTTTTAGGTTTTGGTCTTGACAGCGATGCTATTCATTCGCCTAACGAGCATTATGGTATTTTTAATTATTTGAAAGGAATTGAAACAATTCCTCATTTCTTTTTAAACTTTACAAAGATGTTTAATTCCAAATAATGTTACATTGAGAAATATTTTCCTGCTAATTATATGCTTGATTTCAATTAGTTGTAATAGTCAAGATGATAAAAATTTATACATGAGTTCTAAATATGAATATACAAATGCTTTAATAGATGAAACAAGTCCTTATCTTTTACAGCATGCTCATAATCCAGTAAATTGGTATCCCTGGAACGAGCAGACTTTACAATTAGCAAAAAAAGAAAATAAATTATTATTAATTAGTATTGGATATTCTGCTTGTCATTGGTGTCATGTAATGGAGCATGAAAGTTTTGAAGATGCTGATGTAGCCAAGGTCATGAATGATAATTTTATTTGTATCAAGGTTGATAGAGAAGAACGCCCAGATATAGATCAGATTTATATGACTGCTGTTCAACTTATGAATCAAAGGGGAGGGTGGCCTCTTAATTGTATTGCACTTCCGGATGGCAGTCCTTTTTGGGGCGGCACATATTTTAGAAAGAATGATTGGCTAAAAAAAATAAAAGAAATCTCTAATATTTATCAAAATGAACCTGACAGAGTTTTAGAATTTTGTCAGCGTCTAAGCATAGGAATAAATGAAGTTGAGAGTATTGTTTTAAACAAAAATGAAATTGAATTTTATTTACCTGACCTAAATAAAATGATGGATAAATGGTATCAACAATTTGATAACCAGAATGGTGGGAGCAAAGGATCTCCTAAATTTCCTATGCCAAATGCTTATTCTTTTCTTTTAAAATATGGTCATTTGACAAAAAAACAAGAAATTTTAGACCATGTTAAGATAACATTAGATAAAATGGCTTTTGGTGGTATCTATGATCAAATTAG
>JGI24540J26637_10000033_pt1 | contig 44687 bp, 42 predicted proteins | sample NorSeaMetagenome_FD_26637 | JGI IMG/M metagenome (IMG submission 26637)
CTGTAGGGCCCGATACCTTGATTATGGTGACCCGTCGGTCAATGGATGCGCCTGCGCCTGGGGACTGGACGTTGAGCCTTATACGTGATGATGCAGGACACGTAACAGGATTTAGATTGGGTTGCTGGTTGGCGCGCCAAATTGATTATATTAAAACTACCTGATTAAAATGGTGTAAGGTTACAGATCAAGATTATCAAAAAACCAATATTTCATACCAGATAATAATTTTACAATCTATAATACTTAAAACATTATTCAACACTTTACCGTCGGTTGAAACGGGTTAATAGTTTAGATACACGTGGCTGTGATGTTTGAGCTAAAGGGGTAGCAAGAGATAAGAATGCGTTTATTCTCTACAAAAAAACGTCCTGTTCATATGGGACCTTATCCGACAGAAAGATTGAAGCGCGGGGGAATGCCTGATTTGACTGAGGTGCCCCCGATGTGTGCGCTGTCATTTCGTCGACCAGAGGCACCTGAAAGTATTGTTAATGCAATGTGTGAGTACCAGGCCATGTTGGATGCGATCCGCGATGGCATGATAAATAAAGCAGTTTCAGAAATACCTGTCGACCCTAAGGAGAGAACAGATCACCTTAAGGCTTTTGGCTTTTTTTCGGATGCATCAATGGTAGGTGTCTGTCGACTTCAAGATACAGATTTATTATCAAAACCTTTTAATAACCCAGATATCGCTCACTTGGCAGAAGCCTTGCGCACTCGCCAAACTAAAACTCTTGCGGCAGGTATTGATGGAATTATGGCAGATCTTAAAGAGTCAATGGAAGCGCCACCTACGACTATTAATGGGCACACACATGCGCTTATATTTTTATATGAAAACCCACGTGATATTCGCTCAGACGAACCTGGAACTGATTGGTTAAAAGACGCATTAAGTCATCGGGCATGTTTGAGAGCAAATGAAACTGCNGCGGTGATAGCTAACTATATTCGATTGTTAGGATATGATGCTAAATCGCATTCGGGGTCTGCCTCAGATGTTGATTTNAACCAATTAGCAGTTANTGCAGGGTTAGTATGGTGTATTAAAGGGCAGTTAATCGCACCTTATATTGGTTCAAGCTTTGGACTTGCTGCTGTCACCTGCACACTTGATCTCTCGGTTGATAGCCCTCTCGCATCGGAACATGAACAACCTTGGTTTAAGACCAAAGGACCTGCCTGGTGGTTAGGGAAGGGGTTTTCTAAAAACGCAATGAATCGTGATCCGTACACAAAAAGAAGATTTGTAGATGGAGCACATCCATTTGAGCGTCTAAAGCGAGTAGAGACGCCAACTACCTACATTGACGAAACAAGAGTTGCACGAGTGCCAAAACGCACTGATATGTTTGCGAGAGCTCAATTTGGTGATATGGGAAAAATTAATCAAGATGGTGCAAAAGGTGGGTACTATGTTCGTAAAACTGCACCATCTTCTGCGCAACGGCGTGCACTTGGTGCTTTTATTTTGCTTCAAGATGGTGATCCAAACCCTTCTGGTTCTCGTCCAACAAATATAGAAAAAAATGCAAATAATATTAAAGCTACTAGCTACTTTTTAGGAATAGATGCCGTTGGGATTTCAAGATGTCCAGATTGGGCTTGGTATAGCCATGATGCGACTGGTACCCCTATTGATCCCCCTCATAATAATGCGATCTCCATGATTATAGATCAGGGTTATGAAACTATGGAGGGCGCTTCCGGTGATGACTGGATTTCAGTAGCCCAATCTATGCGTGCTTATTTGAGGTTTTCACTGTTGGGAGGCGTAATAGCTAAACAAATTCGTAACTTAGGTTACAAGGCAAAGTCCCATACGGTAATGGATGGAGAGGTTCTTCAGCCACCTTTATTATTACTTTCAGGTTTGGGTGAGGTTAGTCGTATAGGCGAAGTTATTTTGAATCCGTACCTTGGGCCGCGTTTAAAATCTGGAGCTGTTACAACTGATATGCCCATGGCATACGATAAACCCATTGATTTTGGTCTTCAGAATTTTTGTGAGAACTGCAACAAGTGTGCACGCGAATGTCCAGCGGGTGCGATAACGGCAGGACCAAAGTTGATGTTTAATGGTTATGAAATTTGGAAATCTGATAGCCAAAAATGCGCTACTTATAGGATTACTACAGAAGGTGGGGCAATGTGCGGTCGTTGTATGAAAACCTGTCCGTGGAATTTAGAAGGGTTATTTGCGGAAGCCCCATTTAGGTGGTTAGCCTCAAATGCCCCACAGTTGGCAAAACCATTAGCGAAGTTGGATGATTTAGTTGGAAATGGTGACCTTAATGATATTAAAAAATGGTGGTGGGACATAGAGTTAGAAGAAGGTGGTGGTTATAAGCCCAGCAGAAAAAAGTTGAATCGTCGAGGTTTACAACGCGATCTTAACCTAAAGTATGAAGATCAAACTCTTGCTGTGTACCCAGCTAATCTAGCACCTCATCCATGGCCTTATCCGTCACCAATGGATCGTGAGAGTGGTATCGAAGCATATCAAGCAATGATCACAGCAGACGAATATAAAATAAAATTAAAAAATGGAGAAACCGACCACATTCATCAGTATAGTGTGCCAAGTGATGCCCCTGTTATCCAAGTTGTAGTTAGCAGAGTTCATGAAATGACAGAGTCGTTAATTAAATATGAGTTTAAGCGGCCCGATGGACTGGACTTACCCGAATGGACCGCAGGAGCGCATATAGATATTGTAGTTGCTCCTGAGTTTTTGCGTCAATATTCAATGTCTGGAGATCCTGCAGACAGATCCAAATATCAGATAGGTGTTCTACGTGAGGATGAGGGGCGTGGAGGTTCTAAAATGATGCATCGNATCTTTTTAGAAGGGCGTAAGGTATTTATTTCTAAACCTATTAACCATTTTGAATTAGATGAAACAGCAACAAAAACTTTTTTAATGGGGGGAGGTATTGGTGTTACTCCTATGATTTCATTTGCTCACCGGTTGTATGCTTTGGGAGAAAACTTCGAACTCCATTATTCAGCTAACTCAAAATTGAAAGCGGGGTATTTAGATGATCTGAAAACTTTCCCGTGGTCTGACAAAGTACATTTTCATTTTTCTGATGAAGGGACACGTGCTGATTTTAATATCGTCTTGGGTAATTATAAAAAAAATATGCAAGTTTATATTTGTGGTTCAGAACGATACATGGACTCTGTTGTTCTGGCAGCTGAGAATAAGGAGATTCCTCAGGAAAAAGTTCACTTAGAGTATTTCTCGGTTCCTGTGGAACCAGATTATATAAATCAAAACTTTATTTTAAAACTTGTAAAGTCTCAGCAAGAGTTGGTTGTACCATTTAATAAGTCAGCTACCGATATCTTGACAGAGAATGGTTACCCCGTTGACGTAAAGTGCTCTGACGGACTTTGTGGGGTTTGCAGCTGTGAGCTAATTTCAGGAGAAGTAGAGCATCGAGACTTCGTGCTGTCAAAAAAACAACAACAAACTCAAATTATTCTATGCAAAAGCCGTGCTTTACTCGAGGGTGGTGTAATTGAAATTGATCTATAAGACTTAAGATCAGTCTCTAATAATGAGAGGGTTTATTACGTATAAGCTAAAATTATACAAAAAAATTCAGTAATAACGTATTTCTTTGTTCAAATTAAAATTAATTTTTTTAGTTAGTCTTTTTATTTCCCATTAAATTTTGGACTTTTCTTTGCAAGAAAGGCACTTATGCCAGCAGGCCCATCATTTGTGCGCATCATGTTAGCAATTGAACGTGTCTCATGATCAAGTTGAGTTTCGATTCCATCAGAAAAAGCGGTGTTTAGTAGCCGTTTTACGCCACCAAAGGCTTTCGTAGGCCCTGAGGCAAATTGGTTTGCCATTGTATAAGCTTCTTTCATAACTACCTCGGATGTCACTACTTTGTTTACAATACCCCAGTCTTGAGCTTCTGATGCAGTAAGAACCCGATTAGTAAGCATTAATTCTTTAGCACGTAAAAGACCAACATGCTTAGCAAGATAGTAAGTAGAGGATCCATCTGGAGTAAGCCCCGAAGCTGTATAAGCTGATACAAACTTTGCTTTATCTGATGCTATGACATAATCGCCAGCTAAAGCTAAAGAAAACCCAGCTCCCCCAGCTGTGCCATTTAAAGCAATAATTATGGGTGCATCAATATGTGAGAACCTTGTGAGTCCAGCATGTAGTAATGTAGCCATTTTAGTTAGGTGGGTGTGTTTGTCTTCGACGGCGTTCATCTCTACCAGATCCCCACCACCACAAAACATTTTACCAGTTCCAGTTATAATTACGCAACGTACGTCTGGAGAACCACATCTTACACTTACATCAAATAGCTCTTCAGTCATCTTAGCGTTTAATGCATTCGCAGAATTATCTGTTCTATTAAGGGTAATAGTTGCTATGCTCTTTGAAAATTCAAAACTGAGTGTCTGGTAAGCCATTAAAGTTTCCTAATCTAGCGTATTACTGTATTTCATTGTCAACATTAAATGAAGTTNTCTTTGTTCTTAATAGTTAGTTTCCCATACATTACTTAAGGGCATTAATTTCAGAGTTCAAATGATTTTGTTATTTACTGAGTTCCACCAGATTACATACCCTTATTATTCACATGCATCATAAAGGAACCATAAAGTTCATTGGTAGTTTCCTTGAAAGAAAGCTTAGAAGGAATTTTACATTATTTTAACACTTGCGCTATTAAATTAGTGTCACTAGTTTTTGTCAAAGAGTAGTTTGCAGCGCAGATATTAATTCTAGCTTTTGTAAAAAATTATATGATAAAGAAATACAATGAGGTGTATGGATGTACTTGTTAATTGGTAGAGTGTACCGGATCCTTGTTGTTTTTGGGTACGTTGTTTTATTTGTTTTTGCTATCCAACAGTTTGATAACTGGAATGTGAACTCTGAAAGCCACGATTGGACAGATTATTTTGACATTATTATTGGAAGTGTTCTTTTAGTTTTCATATTATACCGATTTTTGAGGTTTATTTCTCGAAACTATGTTCGTCAAAAATAAAAATTGAAACTAAAGCTGGAGGAACACTGCGGTAAAAGATACTACCTTTCGAAATTAACTTCCAGATAAAGCCATCTCTAAAATCCGTGCAACATGAATGGCTTCGGTGTTCGTACCATCTTTTATTTGAGTGCGGCACGAGGTTCCGTCAGCAACTACTATGGAGTTTTTAGGTCTAGCTCGTACGGCAGGAAAAAGATCCAACTCACCCATTTCCATTGAAACTGAATATGTGTCAGTTTTCAATCCAAATGACCCCGCCATTCCGCAACAGCTAGTCTCCAATATTTCAACGGCAGTATTGGGAAGTAAGTTTAAAACTTGTTCAACCGATGACATTACTCCTGCCGCTTTTTGATGACAGTGGCCATGTAATAGAATAGTATCTGTAGGAGACTTAAATAGAGATTTAAATAAATTTTTATCTAAATGTTTAGCAATGTATTCTTCAAATAAAAGTGCATACTTTGCTACTAATTCTGCATCTTTACCTGGTATAAGTCTCGGAATTTCATCTCTTAAAGCTAATAGACAACTAGGTTCTAAACCCACAATGTACCGCCCAGCTTTAGCATGTGGTAAGAGGGCGTTAACTAGTCGCGTTGCTTCCTCCTTTGCTTTATCCACAAGACCAGTCGATAAAAAAGTCCTACCACAACATAAAGGTCTTTTTCTGTCTTCTGGTTTTGCTATAACAAAAGAAACTTTGGCCTTATTAAAAACTGCTATCGCTGCACGCAAGTTTTCGGGCTCAAAGTATCGATTGAATGTATCTGCAAATAACACAATATCTGGGTTAACTCTTGAGGGGTGCTTTCTATCGTTAAAGGTATCATTCGACCAATTAGGAAGAGGTCTCTTCGCGGAGAAACCAGTGGCTCGCTCTAAGGCCTTTGCTAAAATTGGAACACGATTTCTTAGATTCATAAGGCGAGGAAATTTAGATACAACACTCGCGTATCGAGGTAGATAAGAAATTAATCTATCACTGAATGTTAAACCAAATTTTTTAATGCGAGCTGCTGAAACTTCTATTTTCATTGCGGCCATATCCACACCTGTTGGGCATTCGCGCTGACATCCTTTGCATGAGACGCATAATTTCATTGTGTTGAACATTTCTTCTGAAGTGAAGGCATCTNCTCCTAATTGATTTGTAATTGCTAGACGCAAAGCATTTGCACGACCTCGTGTTACATCGTTTTCGTTTCGTGTGACGCGGTAAGAGGGGCACATTGTTCCCCCCTTTAGCTTACGGCATGCACCATTGTTATTACACATCTCGACGGCACCTAAAAACCCTCCACCTGCACCTGGCCAATTCGACCAATCCAATTCTGTTTTGAACTCCTTGGCAGTATAGTTTGGGCCATAACGGAACAAACTTCGATCATCCATTTTGGGGGCATCAACTATTTTTCCAGGGTTAAATAATCCTAATGGATCGAAAGTTTGTTTGATTTCCTTGAAAGTATTAACCAACCGTTTTCCAAACATTTTTGTATGAAACTCAGATCTGACAATTCCATCCCCGTGCTCACCTGAGTGAGATCCTTTGTATTTTGCAACTAAGTCAAAAGTTTCTTCAGCAATAGCCCGCATAGTTTTAACGTCTTGATCAAGCTTCATATTCAGGACTGGTCGAACGTGAAGACATCCAACAGAGGCATGAGCGTACCAGGTACCTTTAGTTTGGTATTTTTCAAATATTTCTGTCAATCCGGCAGTATAGTCGGCCAAATCGGTTAATTCGACCGCACAATCTTCGACGAATGAAACAGGTTTCCCAGATTCTTTCATAGACATCATAATATTGAGTCCTGACTTTCGAACTTCTGAAATTTCGTTTTGTAAGTTGTTTTCTACTACCTTGATTACACCGCCCCATTGAGCTCTGGAGTTTTCCCAGCAGTAACCTAGTTCTCCCATTACATCGCATAGTTCCTCTAATTTGATACTATTTTGAGACTGATCCTTTTCAGAAAACTCTATTAACAGGAGGGCCTCTGGATTTCCTTGTACAAATTTTTCAACAGATTTTTGAAATATAGGAATTTCTCGAGCTAATTTAATCATTGTGGCGTCAACCAACTCAACTGATAGAGGTTTTAGTTTTACAAGATGTTGCGTGGCCTCCATTGCTTTGTGGAAAGATGGAAAGTGACATACGCCCATAACTTTTTTTGTTATCAGTGGGGACAGTTTTAATTCGAGCTTTGAAGAGTATACTAAGGTGCCTTCAGACCCAACAAGTACATGTGAAAGGTTATGTGGCTCTCCCTTTGGAATTAGCGCATCAATGTTATACCCTCCCACCCTCCGGATGAGTTTAGGAAAGCGGTGCTCTATTTCCAAGGCATCTCGTTCACCGATTAGTTTTAATGCTTTTGATAAGTCTGAAGTGTTTGGATTCTCCATCGTTCCAAAATGACAGTAAGACCCGTCACTCATGAAACCTTCGATAGAGATAACATTATCTCGCATTGTTCCATAGCGAATAGATCTTCCACCACAAGAATTATTGGCTGCCATTCCACCGATTGTTGCTCTAGAGGATGTCGAAATATCCACAGGAAACCAAAGTCCATGAGGTTTTAATATACGATTTAGTTCATCGAGTACAATTCCTGGCTCAACTACACAACTCCTATTCTTTACATCAATTTCTATAATTTTATTTAGGAATTTTGAATTATCTAAGACCACAGAGTTGTTAACTGTTTGACCACTTTGGGAGGTTCCACCTCCACGTGCCAAAAGACTAATACCGTCTTTTCGGCCTAAATTAATAACTTTCTCTATATCACTACTATTTTTTGGAACAACTACGCCTGTGGGTATCATTTGATAAATTGACGCATCGGTAGCATATTGCCCACGACTAAAGTTGTCGAATAGNACTTCTCCCTCGATTTCTTTTTTTAACTGTTTTCCAAAATTTAAAGCCACAGTAGAGTTTGCGATAATACTAGTCATACAAAATTTTACCTTGACCTAATCATAAATTCATAATTCAATATTTAAATTCGCTTGCCGTCAAGTGACCCTCCATCGACTTACTAAATTTAGTGTAACCTAAACGGACTTAGTCCCTTATTTAAGATTGATAGTTATGATGAGACAACCAGGTCGACATTTTTTACAAATTCCAGGCCCAAGTTCAGTGCCAGATCGAATTCTGAATGCAATTTCAAGACAAGTGATAGATCATCGCGGTCCAGATTTTGCAGAGCTTGGCACAAGGGTATTAGAGGGTTTGAAGACAGTGTTTAAAACTGAAAGTAATGTTTTTGTATTTCCTGCGTCGGGTACTGGAGCCTGGGAGGCTGCGTTAGTTAATGTTCTTTCTCCTGGTGATAAAGTGTTGATGTACGAAACAGGTCATTTCGCAACACTTTGGAAAAGTATGGCTCAGCGTTTAGGACTCAATGCCCAATTTATTCATGGAAATTGGCGTGGTGGTGCAGATCCAGATAAAATTGAAGAAGCTTTGCGAGAAGATACTACATCTGAAATTAAGGCTGTTTGCGTAGTTCATAATGAAACATCAACTGGATCTGTTTCAGACATTCTGTCGGTTAGAAAAGCCATAGATAATGCTGGTCACTCTGCCCTTTTAATGGTGGATTCAATTTCGGGATTGGCTTCAATTGACTACCAACACGACGAGTGGGGTGTCGATGTAACCGTTTCAGGTTCTCAAAAAGGCTTCATGCTACCGCCTGGGCTTTCTTTCAATGCAGTCAGTAAAAAATCATTGATGGCAAATAAAGTTGCAAAACTTCAACGATCATATTGGGATTGGGGTGACATGATTGGCCCAAACAAATCTGGTTACTTCCCTTATACTCCAGCAACAAATTTACTCTACGGTTTAGTTGAATCTATCGATATGCTTCATGAAGAGGGCTTGGAAAATGTTTTTTCTCGACACTCACGCCATGGAGTAACTACCCGCCAGGCTGTCCGAGCTTGGGGATTGGAAGTACTTTGCAGCGAGCAGGGCGCAGAGAGTGGTGTATTAACCGCTGTGATGCTACCCAAAGGACATAGTGCAGATGCCTTTCGTGAAAAAGCATTAACAGAGTTTGGTATTTCACTTGGCAACGGTCTTTCTAAAGTTTCTGACAAAGTGTTTCGCATTGGCCATTTAGGTGATTTTAATGATCTCATGCTTATGGCGACCTTGTCTGGTGTTGAGTTAGGTTTAGAAAGCGCTCATGTTCCGTACAATCGTGGTGGTGTTCAAGTAGCGTTAGAACAATTAAAGACTTCAGAGACCTAATACGTGTTTTCTCGTTAAGAACTTAAATTTTTTTAGTTACACTTAAACAATTCACGCATGTCTGAAATAAAATCAAAAATATATATGACATTTTTGTCATTGGCGGTGGTGTAAATGGTGTGGCTATAGCACGTGATGCTTCTGGAAGAGGATTTAGTGTAGCACTCGCTGAAATGAATGAGTTTGCAAAAACAGCTGACGATATACTTTGGTGTTGAACTAAAATAGGATTAAAGATTGACAAAGTTGAAGAAAAAAAACTTAAATCCTTCTTAAAAAAAGATGAATAATAGATTGGTATAAAACATTATTTTTTAGATGAACATTTAGAAAAAAGGATTAGCTATGAATGACCGTGATCAAATACTTTCTTGGATTGAGGCAGAAAAGAGTAATATCATAGGTTTTTTGCAAGACTTTATTCGGGCTAAAAGCCCTAATCCGCCAGGTGATACGACTGAGTCTGCGAACGTCGTAACCAACTTATTGGATAAATATGAGGTGCCGTATCGAATTGTTGCCCCTCAACCCACTATGCCAAATATTTTAGGAACCTTTGAAGGAATAAATGAAGGGCGACATTTAGTTTTAAATGGGCACATGGATGTATTTCCAGTTGGTCACGATGCGGATAAGGAGGGTTGGACCACCGACCCTTGGGGTGGTGAAATTTTAGATGGAAAAGTCTATGGTCGGGGCTCATCTGATATGAAATGTGGTACTAGTGCAAGTATCTGGACTTACATTTTCTTAAACAGGCTTAAAGAAAAACTTAAAGGAAAGCTCACTCTGACATGTGTTTCTGATGAGGAAACCTTTGGTCCTTGGGGTGCTAGATGGTTAATTGATAATGAACCTGAAGTGTTAGGAGACTGTTGTCTTAACGGCGAACCATCTAGCCCATTTACAATACGTTACGGAGAGAAGGGACTTCTCTGGCTTACTTTTACGGTAAAAACTCCTGGTGCTCATGGGGCGTATACGCACATATCCCCATCTGCGACCCTAATAGCAGCAAAACTTATAAATGAATTAGGTGGTCTGGAGAATATGGTTTTAGATATTCCAAAAGACCTACTTCAAGCTCAAAAAGAGGCGGAGCCATACTTTGAAAAAGGAATGGGTTTGGGAGCTTCAAAAATTATTTCAAAGGTAACTTTAAATATTGGTATGATTAAAGGAGGTTTGAAAACAAATATGATACCAGGAGAATGTACTTTTGAAGCTGACATACGGTTGCCAGTTGGGATTGAAAGTGAAGTTGTAATGGATCAAATTTACAAAATATTAAAAAACTATCCTGAAGTTACTATGACTGAGGATATGAATAACCCACCTTCGCATTGTGACCCTAATGGGGAGATGTTAGAGATTCTTCAAGATAATGTTGAGCAGTTAAGAGGCTATCGTCCAGCTCAAGTTGTGAGTATGGGAGGTACTGATGCACGATTGTGGAGGTATAAAGGAATACCGGCATATGTTTATGGTCCATTCCCTACTGGTATGGGGTCATTTGATGAAAATGTCCCTATTGATGATTACCTTCATTTGGTCAAAACCCATGCCCTATCTGCGTATGATTACTTAAGTAAAAGTTAGAACTTTAATGAATCTATTCTTTAGATAGAAGCTTTAAAAACCCTGTTCGTTACAATAAATAGTATTAAAACGTCATTCGGTTGTGATACTGATCATAGCCCATTCCCTGGGACATACTAATGAAAGAAATAAAAGGTAAGTTTTTAACCGGCTCTCTTATGGGGCATATCTTAAGAATGACGATTACTGGGACTGTCGGAATAACATTTATTTTTCTTGTTGACGTAATTAATTTATTTTGGATCTCTTGGTTGGGTAATGTTAAGCTGGTAGCCGCAATGGGATTTGCTTTTTCAATTCAATTCTTCTCGGTTTCTGTAGGTATAGGTTTGATGATTGCTACTACCGCAGTTGTATCTCGTTCAATTGGTCAAGGAAACCGGGTTCTAGTCAGAAACCTAGCTACGTCTACAATGATAATTGCCGTAATGACGCAGGTGGCAGTTGTTATTTTAATAGTAATTTTCCGAGAAGATTTCCTTTGGTTTATGGGGGCTAAAGGTGAAACAGCAAAACTTGCCTCTCGTTACCTTTTATTTTCTCTACCGTCCTTACCAGTGATGGCATTAGGAATGTCAGGTAGTGCTATTTTGCGTGCTGAAGGTGATGGTGTTGGTGCTATGCTTGTTACAATAATTCCTGGAGTTATTGCAGTATTTATTGACCCATTTTTAATAGTCTTTCTCGGTCTTGGTCTTGATGGAGCTGCCTATGGGATATGGGTTTCTAGAATTATTATGGCGACTATTGCACTATGGATCGTTTTAAGGACGCATGATTTATTAGCTAGACCAAACATAAACCAAACTTTGGTAACTATTGGACCATACTTTTCTGTAGCCGGACCAACTATCTTAACACAACTTTCAACACCTGTTGGGAATTATCTCCTGACGGGAGTCGTAGCAGGTTTTGGGGATAGTGCTGTCGCTGCATGGGCAGTAATAAACCGAGTAACTGTTCTTTCTTTTGGTGGATTGTTTTCGCTTTCTGGAGCTATAGGTGGAATATTTGGACAAAATTTCGGTGCCAAGAATTATCTACGCTTGGGTATGACTTTCCGGGATGGTTTAATCTTTTGTTTGGGTTACACCGCAATAATTTGGGTTGTTTTATTATTACTAACTGATTTAATAGCAAAAGCCTTTAACCTCGATGATGAAGGAACAAAACTAGTTTGGGTTTTTACACATTTTACTCCAGTAGCTTATATTTTCTCAGGAACGATGTTTGTTGCATGCGCAGCCTTTAACAACACTGGGAAGCCGTTATGGTCAACGATGGTGAATTGGCTCCGAGATGGTATTTTGACACTTCCTGTGGCCCTGTGGCTTTCTGGTGTATTTGCTTCGTCTGGTGTTATATACGCTCAGTGCTTAGTTTTTATTATTGTGGGGCTGATCACGACATTATGGGGTTTGACCTATGTTCGTAAGCTATCTAAATTAGAGGGTATTTAAGTTTTGAGTTTACTTCCGGTTTTTAATATTGAGAATTTTTTTCAAGGAACTGAGGCAGAGAAAGTAAACTTTGGTCGTGAGATAGATAGCATATGCAAAAACACTGGCTTTATAGCATTGCAAAATCATGGAGTGCCGAAGCAGATAATTGATAATGTATGGAATGATACTCAAGATTTCTTCTGTTTGTCTATGAAAGAGAAAAATAAAATCAAACCACCTTTTGAAGGTTATCCATATGGCTATATTGGTCTTGGAAAGGAAGCACTAGCTGCATCAAAAGGGGTAGTAACTCCAACAGATCTTAAAGAGAGTTTTAATGGTGGACCTTTAATGAAACCTAAGGGCATTACAGATCCGGATGCTTTATCGTTTTGTTATGCGGATACGATCTGGCCAGATAAGCCCGATACTTTTAGATGTTCCTGGGAAGCCTATTACAATGAAATGGAGAAGCTAGCAGCTAGAGTTATGATAGTTTTCACATATGCACTTGGAATAGATAGTGATTTCTTTGCAAAATACATTGATAACCCAATATCAGCCTTAAGAGCTTTAAATTATCCTGAACAAAAAATGGGAGTCAAAGAAAATCAGTTAAGAGCTGGCGCACATAGTGATTATGGAAGTTTAACTATTCTATTACCTCAAGAAGGTTCCACGGGTTTGGAAATTCTCTCTCCTACCAATGTTTGGGAGTCTGTGCCCACTGTGCCCAATACTTTTATTATCAATATTGGCGATTTAATGGCAATGTGGACAAATGACAGATGGGTTTCAACTCTTCATAGGGTAGTAAATTCTGGGTCTAAAAGAAAACGACAATCTTTGGCGTATTTTCATCAACCTAATTGGTCGGCTGAAATCACCTGTTTAAGTTCCTGCCTTGGTCATAACGAAGAAGCAAGGTATCCAACCACGTTATCGGGCCCCTATCTAATGGAGAAATTTAAATCTACAAATAAGTGATGTTTATGTGATTTCAAAAAAATTTATTTAACTCGACTTTAAGTTTAATAGTTTTCAAATTTTAGAAAAAAATTGTTTCAACCAATACATAAACAGTGAAATGAATGGGCCAATAGATAGAGCAAATAATACTGTGCCTACCCCTAAAGTACCGCCTAGTAACCATCCGCAAAAAACAACGGTTAATTCGATACTGTTTCGTACAACTGACATGGGGAAGTTGGTCACTTTTTGTAACCCAGTCATTAGGCCGTCCCTTGGGCCTGGTCCTAAGTTTGCAATAAGATATATTGCACTTCCTAGTCCAATCAGAATTATACCCATAATTGCTTGAGCCAATTTAAAATAAAATGCCTCAAAGGTAGGAAGGTAAGGTAATGCATAATCTAGAGCAACGGCAACAACCACTGCGTTAATCACTGTTCCTATACCAGGAACTTGTTTAAGTGGAAACCAGGCCATTAATACAATTAGACTTGCTACAAAAGTAGCGGTCCCAATGCTGCAACCGGTTGTGTGAGCCGCTCCTTGGGCGAGAACAGTCCACGGACTAACTCCCACGCCAGCTACGACTAAAAGTGCTTCCCCTAAGCTAAAAAGGGAAATTCCAAACAGTAAAATAACTACTGAAACAAGGGGTGGCCGAATGGTTAATGGTTTAGGTGAGGTCCAGAATAAAGTTGGAATTTCTTTGACTGATAAGAAGTCTAACATTCTTTGCGTACTAATTCTTTAGATAAGTTCTTATTCATTAATAAGACTTTCAGGAGTATTATGATTAAAGTAATTAAGTAAGTCTAAGAAGGAGTAACCCATTACTGTTAGAACAAACAGTAATGGTACTAATATACATAGTAGGTAAAATATTATTTGGACTCTTGTCATAGGAAATCTTTTAAGAAAAGTGTAACCAAGTTTAAAGGCTTTATTTTTTTGAACATAAAAAAACTGAATAAAGGCCGTGTTAAATTTTTGTATAAATAATTTACCCTAGTAATTGAACAGCATCATAATCAATTAATCATTGAGGATTATGTTCTCTTCAGATTAACTATCGGGTTGACAATTTTTCTAATATAGAGCGGAGTGTAACGAAATTAGAGAGATCTTTATGAAAGCTCACTAAATGTTTCTTGAACTTCCTGTTCGATTTAAAAGTAATCAAGCTCGAGCCATTTTTCTTCTTTTGATTTCAACCGCTATGTTCACCGGCATGGCTATATGTATTCGAAAGTCTGCACTCAGCATACCTATTTTTGAAGTTGTTTTCTTCCGCAATTTTTTAGCTGCGATAATAATGGTGCCTATCCTTAGATCAAAGGGTTTTGGTGTACTAAAAATGAACAACCCTAAACTATTTTTTATACGTGCACTTTTTGGTAGTATTGGGATGATTGCTGGATTTTCAGCATTGACATTAATTCCCTTGGCTCAAGTTACGGCTATTGGTTTTAGCACACCAATCTTTTTAACTATTGGAGCAATAATTTTTTTAAAGGAGGTAGTAAAGGTCAGAAGAATAATTGCAATTGCCGTTGGTTTTTTGGGTATGTTAGTAATTATACAACCTGGCGTTGTTCCTATATCATTGGGTATTGTGCTTGCCGTTTCTGCTGCCCTTTGCCATTCTATCAATGGAATAGTTATTAAAAAACTTACACGAAGTGAATCCCCTGATTCCATAGTGGCATGGATGGTTATTATGCTTATACCTATTACACTTGTTCCAGCAATTGCATCATGGGAGTGGCCAAATTTTGAAACTTGGTGTTTCCTTTGGATGATGGCTCTATTTGGAACGTTAGCGCACATGTCTCTAACAAGAGCATATTCTTTAACGGAAATTACTAGTTTACAACCATTGGAGTTTGTTAAGTTACCATTGGCTGCTGTTATGGCGTGGCTTATATTTTCAGAAGTGCCTGGTATTTGGACGTGGCTTGGGGGAATTATTATCTTTACTTCTACGGCTTACATTACGCATCGAGAAGTACAGGTTGCTAAGTCAAGTCGACCAAATCACGGATATCGCGAAAGTAAATTTTAATAAAAAATTTTACTTTACTCAACTATTAAGCTTTTTATAGAGTATTTTATAATAATTGCTCTTAAAGAAAATAAAGTTAAATCCACTCTTTAAATTTTGTTATTTTTCACGTATCCAACTGGAAAAATATTTAAGAAAGCTCCCATGATTCAAAAAACTTTGTTGCGTGATTTTTCACGATCTCTAAATTCTTTCTGGAGCACTAAGTCCAATATAGGCATTCTTCAAATTCAAACAGAAATACTATCTGGCTTAACTGTCTCGTTAGCGTTGGTTCCTGAAGCAATAGCTTTCGCCTTTGTTGCGGGTGTTACCCCTATGGTTGGATTATATGCCGCTTTTATCGTGGGGTTGATAACAGCAGTTTTTGGAGGAAGACCCGGAATGATATCTGGTGCTACGGGTGCTCTTGCGGTCGTTATGGTTTCTTTAGTAGCGACGCATGGTGTTGAATATCTTTTTGCAACGGTGGTTCTTATGGGGTTACTTCAATTTGGTGCAGGCGTTATGCGCCTTGGAAAATTCATCAGAATGGTTCCTCATCCTGTAATGTTAGGGTTTGTGAACGGTCTCGCTGTAGTAATATTCTTAGCTCAACTTGAGCAGTTTAAAATATCATCTGGTGATGGCCAACACATTTGGATGGCTGGAGAAATGTTGTGGGTAACCTTAGCACTTGTCGCAAGTACAATGGGGCTAATTTGGCTCACTCCTAAAGTATCTAGGGCGATCCCAGCTCCGTTAGTTGCGATCTTTGTTGTCGCAGCAGTCGTTATAGTGTTCGATCTCAATATTCCGCGAGTTGGAGATTTAGCTTCTGTAGCTGGAGGCCTCCCAGAGTTTCATATACCTATCATTCCTTTCACTTTTGAAGCGTTTTTAATTATTTTACCGTACTCTCTGATTTTAGCTTTAATAGGACTAATTGAAAGTCTTCTAACCTTAAACTTGGTTGGAGAAATTACTGGTAAAAGAGGTGGGGCTTCCCAGGAATGTTTAGCTCAGGGAACAGCTAATATAGTAACTGGGTTTTTTGGAGGAATGGGAGGGTGTGCGATGATAGGTCAATCTATGATTAACGTGAACTCGGGTGGTCGCACTCGGATTTCTGGAATCTGTGCTGCTTTATTTTTACTCAGCTTTATCTTGTACGGTAGTTTTATAATTGAGTTGATCCCCTTAGCTGCATTAGTGGGTGTAATGTTTATGGTAGTAATTGGAACATTTGCTTGGAACTCGTTAAGATTATTGTTCGTCGTACCTCGAGCTGATGCATTGGTTATTATATTAGTGACTGTCGTTACTGTTCTTGAGGATCTTGCAATTGCAGTAATAGTGGGAGTGATTGTCTCTGCACTTGTTTATGCCTGGAACGCCGCTTCACGTATCCATGCGGTCGTAAGACCCTCTATAACTGAGAAGGGGGCACGAGTGTATGAGATTGAGGGCCCATTATTTTTTGGATCAGCTGTAAGTTTTACAGAACTGTTTGTGCCATCAAATGACCCTGACACCGTTATCTTAGACTTTATGAAGTCAAGAGTTGTTGATCAAAGTGCATTACAGGCTATCGAAGCTATTGCAGAAAAATATGAGATGTTAGGTAAACGCGTTTTACTTCGACATTTATCAATAGAGTGTCATCGACTATTAAATAAGTCAGGTCAATTAACTTTAAAGAATAATGACGATCCAGACTATGAATTAGCTGTTGATTATAATGTAAGAATAGGACGCTTTTCGGGAGCACACTAGCCTGTTAAGACGTTAGCTAAGAAAGTATGTAAGTTAGCTTATTACTTTGGTAATTATGTTAATGTACTAAATGGTATTAATGTATATGCTTAGTATAAAGGAGAAAATAATATGACAGTTTTAAATGGACAACGGACTTTTAATTTTAGCATTAAGGTTCCTACTGATAAAGTTTCTGAAGTTGAGAAAGTAATTGAAGATCACGCAAATTTTATGCAAGAGCATCATTCATATGATGGTAAAGATAAAATTCATCTCGTACATTACTACGTCTCAAAAGCAGATGAATTAGTTAACATGATGGATCCAAGTGAAGGAACAACAGGAAACGTAAATTACTCAATTAATGAGGTCTATGTTGTTCCTGAAGGTATTGGCCAACATTTGAATTTTGCAAATAAGTGGGATGGCATGCCTGGATTTGGATCTGTGTTAGGGAAGTATGGATGCGTAATGATTGTTAACGGAGAGGTTATACAATCCCTTTAAAGAAATGAAGGTGTTTTACAAGTTAGTTTAAGGTTCGTATTTTATGGTTAATGAAGTTAGAGTTTCAGAGCATTACAGTCGCAAAAATTTGTTCAAAATTATAAAGCAAGGTTTAATTCAAGAGGGAGTAGACCTAGATTTGGTCTCCCCCGAAGATCTTTCCTCTGTAGACGAGTTCCATATAGGTGGTATTGAAGGGACGAGGTTTGTTTCTGACAAACTTGGCCTTTCGAGTATGTCTAAGGTTTTAGATATTGGGTGTGGAATTGGTGGTCCCGCACGTTTTATCGCAGAAACTTATAAAAGCAGTGTAACGGGTATCGATCTTACCGCTAGCTATGTAAAAGCGGGAGTGGCATTAAATGAGTTAGTAGGTTTAAGTGGGAAAGTTAATTTATTAACGGCTAGCGCTCTAGAAATGCCTTTTTGTGATAATCATTTTGATGCGACCTATATGATCCATGTTGGAATGAATATAGCTAATAAAAAGCAGTTGATGTCCGAAGCATTTAGGGTAACTAAACCTGATGGATTTTTTGTACTTTATGACGTTATGAAGTTAGAGGATGTTGATATTGAATATCCGTTGCCTTGGGCTGATAAAAAATCAGAAAGTGCAGTTGAGCTAATTTCTAATTATGAGAGTGCATTAGAGAATGCGGGGTTTCATATTGTTGAAAAAGAAAACAAAACAAAATTTGCTATTACTTTTTTTCAAAATATGATTGCNAATACAAAAAAAAATGGGCCAACCCCATTAGGTCTTCATTTACTTATGGGAGATAATACGTCTAAAAAAATATCAAATATATTTAGACANATTCAGGACGAAATACTTGCGCCAACCGTGATTGTTTCAAAAAAGTGAAGTTTTAGACTGTATTAATTTAAAACCGATAAGAGACCGTTTATATCACTTTCATCGTTGTAGTGAGCCAGTGAAATACGCAACCTACCATTTCGAACACCACAAAATACCTTCTGCTCTTTTAGATCCTGTACCGTTTTAGATATATCAGAAGTTTCATTCACAAGGGTGATTATGTGCGATGATGCACTTTTATCCTGTGTAGGCCTATGAGTTGTCCATTGAGAATTTATTAAACCATTTTTTAGTAATTTTGACATCTCTTGAGAGTGAGAGAAAATTTTTGGCACTCCTATTTCAAGTAGCTCTGAGATCGAAGCTGTGAGGCCAACGATTGAGATGTAGGACATTGTTGCTTGCGTGTATCTCTTGGCTGTTTTTGATAAAGGAAGGAGCGTTGCAGTCATATCAAAAGGGTTATCTCCCCCAAACCAACCTAGAGATGGAGGTAATTCTTTTAAAAGTTCAGAGGATATTACTGCTAATGCAACTCCACCGTGACCCCCTAGCCATTTATAGCCGCTACAAACTAATATATCAGCTTGCCAATCATTTGCAGAAATTGGAATCGCACCAGCAGCCTGAGTAACATCAACTACTAACCTTGCTCCAAACTTACTTGCTACTTGACGAATTCTTTTTATATCAAGTTGTGTCCCCGTAGAAAATTGTACATAGCTAATGCATACTGCTGCNGTATTTTTATCTATATTTTGTACTATCTGTTCTGTTAAGTTTTCGTTTGCGTGTTCGTCAATGAATTGCAGNTCACAATCTGTTTTTTGGCAATAAGCAATCCAAGGTCTAGTTATTGCAGGAAAATCTGACGATATAGCTAATATTTTATTCCCCGACTTTATAGAGAAAAGCTGGGGCAGTTGACTAAGAATTTCGCTAGCACTTGATACAATTGCTAGATTTTCTACGGGGCAGTTCATTAGCTGTGATGCTCTTTTTCTTAAAGGATTAGCAAACGAGGCTTCCTCCTCATCAGACATTTTTAAATTACCATGACGAGCGACNTTATCCAAAAATTCATGCATCTGAGAAACTGCTGCTTGACCAATCAAGCCGAGTGAGGCCTGATTTAGATAATTAGTTTGAAGAAGGCATGGATAATCTGATCGATTAGATATTGCGTTTAGCACTATAGCTCACCCTATATAAATGTTCATAAATTATTAATTCGTTTAGAGTATCAGTTTTTAGACTAGTTCCTGTCAAACTTTAAATAAATAAAACTATATGTTGTTACTGTTGAGTTGATCAAATTTAAAACTCCAAATTTTATTAAAGCAGCCTAGGTATATTTACTATATTTTGTTTTTCTAAGACTAAATTTAGGTTATGTTGATATTTATGATTACGTTTGAAAACATAATTTCAGATCGAGGCTCTAAGTACTCAGTTTCAGGCTGTTCAGTTTCCAATAAATTAGAAGTTAAAAATGCAATAAAATTACTAAAAGCAAAAAAGAAATATGCAAAAGCAACGCATAATACATGGGCAGCTATTCTTGCTGACGAGGGAGCTATTAAAAGTGATGATGGAGAATCTGGTGCTGGAATGATAATAGTTCGGATGTTAGAGCGTAAAGGTCTATCTGATCACCTTGTTGTGGTCACAAGGTGGTTTGGAGGAGTGCAACTCGGGGGGGATCGGTTTCGTAGGGTCCAAGATTGTGTTCGTTACTACATTGAAAATTACAAGAATTGATCATATTTCATGATAATAACTAAGTTAAGCTATGACTTTTAATCAGAGAAAATAGAGGTACGGATTTCTACATTCTAATAAAATCAAGGTGTCGAACCAATGAAAGTAGAGAACTTACTATGACTAATTATGTGAGTCTGATATTAAAGGGAGGATTATCTTTATTATAGAAAAATGTTTTGCATTTATTGCACACCCTATTGTGTGACAGTTTAGTGTGCAGCAAAAGTAAAATTTTCTCAATTAAAAAAATACACGGTCAACTTAAATAAGGTAATGGGTTTCCTTATTTAATTTATAAGCTAAATTGAATTAGCTACCTAAATTATACATGACTTGGAGAATGGAATGCCAAAAGTAAAACTACATAAAGTTGATTATTCTAAAGGGCGATATCCAGAGGTACTATCAAAATATACAAAAGGGATTACTGACCAAATTTATAGTGCTCGGGTTGGAGAACTTGCTGGCCTAACTCAGTTTGGAGTAAATAAAACAATTCTTCCCCCAGGTTCAGCAACAGCCTTAATACATTGGCATGAGAAAGAAGACGAATTTGTCATTATCGTTTCAGGAACAGCTACATTAATAGATGGAGACGTAGAGCAAGAATTAAGGCCAGGAGACTGCGCTGGGTTCAAGGCGGGTGTGCCAAGTGGCCATGCTATACTTAATAGATCAGAAGAAGACGTTGTTCTCTTTGAGATTGGAACTAGAGCTCCTTTAGAGGTTGGCCACTATCCCGGAGTTGATTTGGAATATGGTAGTGAATCGTACGAAAATAAGAGAGTTTTTAGGTTTTCTAATTTAGATGGAAAAGAAGTATTTTCTGCGTCACGTGAAATATTTAAGTAAGGTTTTTCGAGTTAAGGAACTTTTTATGACGAAGAAAAAGAATGATGTTAAGCAGGCCAATTTTAAATTGGTTGAAGATGCGTGCGAACTTTTAAGTCCTTGGCTTGAACGTTTAGATTTATCAATTGGTAAGTCATCTGACAGTATTGATACTTTTTTCTCCAAATCCAAAGAGCAAGAGACTAAGGACTAAGCATTCTTCAGGTTTCATTTTAGTCAAAATTGTAATCTTTAAAAAATGCTTCATTATCAAATGTGAGATATTTCATCATAATCATTTTTTCTAATACAAGTTTTTTTATTTCAACTTTAAGTCGTTGCATTATATAATTTATTTTTTGATTTTACAGTTGGGATAGCTAAATGACCTCAATAACTAAAGAAGACATCGTTGAACCTTGGCCTCGACCTTATACCGGAGGTATTGTTTCTGAAAATCAATTGGATTTTTTCTTAAAAACTGCCACTCGTAATGACAAGCAACCAGTAGTCATTTTTGGGGCAAATTGGTGCCCTGATGCCAGAGTTTTTTCTGCTGTTCTTAATGTACCTTCGGTAGGGGAGTTCATTGAGAAATATTATCAAATACTTTATTTAAACGTTAATAACTATGACCAAAATACAAACTTAATGAACTATTTGGGGGATGAAAATTTAAAAGGGTTACCTTTGGTTTTGGTCTTTGATAAAGCCTGTAAGCTCTTAAACCTTTCTCAAAGTAGGGAATGGAGAACAGCAAGGGACAGAGATCCACAAGATGTTCTTGATTACTTTCAATCTTTAGTTAGGTAAATTTCTGTTAGTTTGTGTCTTAATTAATCTGTGTAAAACCCCACAGTATCACCCGTTGTTTGTACTCCTAGGCCATTTAATAATCTATTCACATAATTAAAATAACCCACTATTTGATTTAATTCTAATATTTTACCATCATCGATGCCTTCATTTCGTAATTGTTCTACATCTTCTTCTATCATATTTCCTGGATTTAGAGTTAGTTTTTCAGCATATTCTAGCATTGCTAACTGTTCGCCTTCGAAAGCATTTTCTGGATGCTGTGCTTTAAGTGCTTCCTCAATTTTGTTTGCATCTTGCTCACTACCCATTAAATGCACAGCATTTTTCCAGTGATTTGCAAGTGAGTAATCGCACTTATTCAACATTGAAACGTAACTACTAATTGTTTCCTGAAACCACATTGGAATTTTATTTGACTCATCGTGTAAGGCTGCTCGGTATAGGGTAACGTGCCCTTTCATAGTGTTAGGGCGCAATGAATGAATGCGCATTACATTATCAACTGTCCCGTGTGGAGTTCTTGCAAGATTTAATATTTCTTTTAATTCTGAGGACGCATTTTCATCAGATATCATTTTAATCCAAGCTGACATTAAGTAAATTCTCCTACTTATATAATAAATACGTTAGACTGTGGTTTAATAAAGCTTTAACTCGAGAATTCATCAAAAGCTTCAAGAGCTTTAGCGCTATAACTTATTTGCGGACCAGCGCCCATGTATGAAACCATTGCAAGCGCTTCAACAATCTCTGCACGAGTGGCACCCAGTCGAACGAGTGATTTAGTATGAAAACCAATACAACTTTCACACTTAGTTGTAATCGCTATTCCTAAGGCAATAAACTCTTTGGTTTTTTCACTCAAGTGACCATCAGTTTTTGCAGCCTGACCCATTATAGAGAAACCTTTAAACGTATCGGGGGTTTCTTTTGATAAAATACTAATACGTTCCATGGTTTCATTAAGTAAGTTTTGCCAGTACATTTTAGTTCCTTTACTCTTGATCAAATAAATTAAGGCTTTCTGTTTGTATGCGGTAGTATAATCTGAGTATTGTTAAATTTTTCCAAATTAAGAACGTTGATCCGCACCCATTTTTCTTTCTAACCACCGAACTGCAGAACTAATTATTAAAACTAATACTAAATATTCTAAAATTAGCAGACTATAAATTTCTAAGGGTCTATATTCACTCACTACTACCTCATTAGCTCGCCGGGTTAATTCTTGCATTCCAATAACAGAAGCAAATGCAGACATTTTTACAATGTATATAAATTGATTTGCTAATGGTGGTAAGATACGTCGTAAGGCCTGAGGTAAAATGACGTAACGCATCGTCTGCATGTAATTTAATCCAACAGTCTTTGCCGCTTCAGTTTGCCCTTTTTCTATAGATTGAATACCCCCTCGATATATTTCGGCAGTAAATGCGCTATCGGATATAGCTAATGTAATCGCTGCACCCCAAAATGGATCTATTGGAATATCTAACCCTAACGATTTTAGGATTACAGGAAGGCCATAGAAGACCCAAAACAACATCGGTAGGAGAGGTATAGCGCGGACAAACTCTATATATACTCTGCTGGGTAAACGTACCCATCGATTTAGAGACATTCCTGGTAATGCTACTACTAACCCAATTATTATTGATAGAAAGGCCGCTAATATAGATAGCCTGATAGTCGCAGAGAAACCACTTAAAAGGAATTTTATATTATTCCATCCATTTTGTGTTGAAGGATCTATAACATACCAACCCCAAGTCCCTGGAGGCGATGAACACCCACTGGCAATTAAAAGTAAGGTAATTGCTATAAAAGTTTTTGTTTTCATAACTTATCCCTCAGTGTTGTAAGATTTGTTTAAGAAAAAGCTTGCAACGTTCTGTTTGAGGGTTGTTAAAAAAATCATCTGGTGTTCCTGTCTCAACAATTCTACCCTCATCCATAAATATCATTCTATCAGCAGCTTTCTTTGCAAATCCCATTTCATGAGTAACCACGACCATAGTTATCCCTTCTTGAGCAAGATCAATAATAACATCTAAGACTTCGGCAATCATTTCTGGGTCCAGAGCAGAAGTGGGTTCATCAAACAACATAATTTTTGGTTCCATGCAAAGTGAACGAGCAATCGCTACACGCTGTTGTTGACCTCCTGATAATTGATTAGGATATTTGTTTACTTGCTCTGGTATTTTTACTCGCTCTAACAATCTCATGGCACGGTCATCAGCTTCTTTTTTGGTTAGTCCCCGGGCTTTCATAGGCCCTAAAATAAGATTTTCTTTTACAGTCAGGTGAGGGAACAAATTAAATTGTTGAAAGACCATGCCAACTTCTGAACTAACCTCTGTGCCCTTAGTCTGGTTCTTATTTACCTCTTTTCCGTGGACGATTATGTTCCCAGAATTATGTTGCTCAAGACTATTTATACATCGAACGAGTGTTGATTTGCCGGAGCCAGAAGGACCACATATAACAATTTTTTCACCAGTTAAAACTTTGAGATCTATATTCTTCAACACATGAAAATCGTCAAACCACTTGTCAACGTTTTTGAACTCTACAGCGAGGGAAGTATTTACCATTTGTTTACCTTAAAAGGAATTCTTGTCATTTAATCAGGTTTATGCTTAACTTATAGGCATATTTTATTATGTCTGTACATAATAATTTGTTATTGATTGGAAAATTTTTTATATAACTGTCAGAAACACATATTATTAAAATTGTAAAAAAAAAGGGAAGAGAAGTTATGAAATTAATAAAAGTATATTTATTGTCATTTGTCACATTACTAATGGCAAATGCATCNGCGTCTGCAGATTCTGTGCTTCATCAAGTTCTGAGCTCTGGTGTGCTGCAAGCTGGTACAACTGGAGATTTCTANCCATTTAGTAAGCGTGATGTAGCAACAAATGGCTATGAAGGCTTCGATATCGATGTTCTAACTGAGTTAGCCAAGGACATGGACGTAGAGATAGAATTCGTTCCAACAGATTGGAAAACACTTGTTGCAGGTGTTGTTGCAGGTAATTATGTAATTACAGGATCAGCTGGAGTTCAAGTAAAACGTGCTAAAGCAGCAGGTTATTCAGACTCATATATGTCAGTGGTAGTAAGAGCATATACGACAGCAGAGAATGTAGATAGGTTTGATAGCTGGGATTCTATTAATCAAGCAGATGTGAAAGTTGCCACGACTTTAGGTACAACTTTTGAAAAAAACGCTGAAGATTGGTTCCCTAACGCACAACTTACAAAAATTGAAGCACCAGCACGCGGATATCAAGAAGTTTTGGCGGGCCGTTCAGAAGTATTTATAACTTCTAATGTTGAGGGTGGTACGCTTCTTTCTAAATACCCAAACTTAAGAGCAATTGATGTTGATGGGCGTAATCCTACACCTCTTGCTATGCTAGTACCTCAAGCGGATCAAGTGTGGATAAATTATGTAAATCACTGGATTAATATAAAGAAAGCTAAAGGCTTTTTTGCTGCTACAGCTGCAAAGTATGGCCTCTAATACAGGTTTGAAGATTAATAGAAAAAAGCCCCATTTGGGGCTTTTTTTTATTTAGTATATAAAATTTGTTAGTGTATTTTAAAACAAATTTAGATTAATTATAATTAAAAATTAGGATATGAGTATGAAATTAAGCACTTCGACATGGTTAGAGGTTGAAGATTATTTGCTTCACTCTGATGGAATTATTTTCCCTACTGGATCAATTGAGCAACATGGCCCAATTGGTTTGATTGGTACTGATATGTTATGTGTAGATACGATCTCAACTAGAGTAGGCGAGGAAATAAATGCACTGGTTGCCCCTCCCTTGGGTTATGCTCCAGCAGAGTTTAACATGTCTTTTCCTGGTACTATTTCCCTATCATTGAAATTATATAAAGAAATTTGTGGTGAAATATTTTCATCAATCACGAAACATGGGTTTGGTCATATTTATNTTCTTAANGGGCACGGCGCTAATCTTGAGCCGCTAGGAGAGTTAGCTAAAGAATTTACCAATGTAAGTATTAGAGTTAAAAGTTGGTGGGAATTTCCGTCTGTGAATAAATTACGAAATAGCTTGTATTCTGATTGGGAAGGCATGCACGCGACACCTTCTGAAATTTCTATAACACAGGCATACCATCGGATTATTAGCTCTCCATTGGCAAGCGAACCTCCAGAAAAGTTAACTAAAGAATATATAATTACTCACTCGGGAGATAGGCACGAGGGTCCAGTGAAACATAAGGCCTCTTTTCCAGATGGAAGAGTTGGTTCTCATTCTTCATTGGCTAAACCTGAACACGGCGTTGCTTTGACTAACGCTGCAGTTCTAGAGATTAAACAAGATTATTTAGATTTTTTGAGAGCTTAAATTCTAATGCGTTAGTACGTATTTTTTATGACTAATGATGTGATTTAGATGCAACGAAGTCCATTATGGCTAAAAATACCCCTGAACCTATAAATACGACATGTATGAGAACCATCCAGAAAAGCTGATCCGTCCCACCAACTGCTAATATATGTTCTATATCCATGAACGATTCCAAAAGGTTTATTCCAGAAATTGCGACTATGGATGCTATTAACTTTAATTTTAGCTCACTAAAATCTACCTTTCCCATCCAGTTTGGTTTGTCCTCACTAGAATCTGCAACAGATATTTTAGAGACAAAATTCTCATATCCAGCAAAAATAATCATTAAGATCAGGTTTCCAACAAGAGCAAGGTCAACAATATGTAAAAGAAATAGCATCAATTCTTTCAGATTATTCTCCATTACGTGGGGAACAAAATGTAAAAACTCTTGAACCACTTTTATTGCTACAAAAGCTAGTGAAATAGAGAGCACTAAGTAAACAGGTGCCAATAGCCATCTGCTAGCAAAAATTGATCTTTCTATTACGTTTTCGATAAAATCTTGCATAATACAACTCTTTCTTTGCTTTACCTTATTGTAGAGTAAAAGCTTGAAGAGTAGAATGCAAACCTAAATAGTTTTCCTACGTAAGCGGTTATTCTTCGTTAAAATTTGTATTTAATCGCTAGTTGTAAATTTTGACGGTTAATAACAAACATTTATGTTTAAATTGTCGTCGAACTTCTAAAATTACGATGTTGGTGATAAGTTAAACTGATAAAATAGATTGTGATAACTTGAACAGTTCACAGAAAGCCGACAATAGTCAACACTATAAAAATATATCAAATGTTAGGTAGCAAAACATGATAGCAACAAATTTAAATCAGATAGAGACATTTATAGAAAACTCTTTAGTCGAGTCTTTTAAAACTCCAAATGTTGAGAGTTTTGGAGATCTAATTAATATACATAGTATTGGGATAATAGGTGCTGGAACCATGGGTGGTGGGATTGCCATGAACTTTGCAAATGTTGGCTTACCAGTAACAATTATTGAAACTAACGAAACTCAGTTGGCTGCTGGCTTAGAAAGAGTGCGAGTAAATTATCAAAGAAGTGCTGATCGAGGAAGGTTTCCACAAAAAGAAGTTCAGCAAAGGATGAATTTAATTAACGGCGGGACTACTCTAAGCGACCTTTCTGGGTGTGACCTTATAATCGAAGCAGTGTTTGAAAATATAGAGATTAAAAAGAAAATTTTTTCAGAGCTAGATAAGATTGCTAAACCTAATTCTATATTAGCGACAAACACTTCTGGGTTAGATATAAATAGTATAGCTAGTATGACTAGTAGGCCTGAAGATGTTATTGGGTTACATTTTTTTTCACCGGCTAATGTAATGAAACTGTTAGAAATAGTTCAAGCTAAGTATACAAAGCCGATAATTATTAGATCATGCATGGAAATTGCAAAAAAAATAAATAAAATTCCTGTTTTAGTAGGGGTATGTGATGGGTTTGTAGGAAACCGAATACTTTGGGCAAGACAGAGTCAGGCAATGAGATTGGTCGGCAAAGGTGTGATGCCTTGGGATATAGATAAGGCGTTAAATGATTTTGGATTCAAAATGGGACCGTTCCAAATGTCTGATTTGGCTGGGCTCGACCTTGGTTGGTCAAAAGGCGTCAAAACAAACAACCCCATAAAAGATGCTCTATGTGAATTAGGAAGGCGCGGTCAGAAAACCCTTCGGGGATATTACGACTATGATGAAAATCGAACCCCAATCCCATCGAAAGAGACAGAAAAGGTTATTAAAGCCATCACTAATGTTGATCAAACTACCATGCCAAAAGAAAAAATTATTGAAACCTTAGTATATCCCATGATCAATGAAGCCTTGCAAATTCTACACGAGAATAAAGCACAAAGACCCTCAGATATTGATGTTGTTTGGTTGTTTGGGTACGGATGGCCACGGTCCAAGGGTGGTTTGATGTTTTATGCGGATCAAATTGGAGCTGCTAATATTTTACAGAAAATGAACGCCCTGTCTTTGGAAGATAGGAATATAAAAATTTCAAATTTGTTATTTGATGTAGTTAGGAATAATGGAAAATTTCTAGATATTGATTCCGGTGGATTAATCGCAACCTAAACGGGGAGAGTGCTTATGGCTTATGAATACGTAAAAGTTGAGAGAGTTAATAAAACTCTTGTTGTCACAATGAACCGACCAGAAGTGTACAATGCAATTCACTCGCCAATGCATCATGAAATGGAGAAAATTTGGAATGATTTCTCTGCCGATCCTGATTTATGGGTAGCAGTTCTTACGGGCGAAGGTCTTAAAGCATTTTCAGCCGGTAATGACTTAAAATACACGGCAAAAGGGGGTGAAGGATCTATTTGTGGGACAGGATTTGCTGGACTTTCAACACGTTTTAATTTGGAGAAACCCATTATTGCTGCAGTGAATGGATTTGCTATGGGTGGAGGGTTTGAAACTGCTCTTGCCTGCGATATAATAATTGCTTCTGACAATGCGATTTTTGCTTTGCCCGAAGTAAGAGTGGGGTTTTTAGCGGCTGCGGGAGGTGTGCAGAGGTTGGTCCGTCAAATTGGACGAGGTGCTGCGATAGATATGTTGCTTACTGGAAGGCAAGTTACTGCTCAGGAAGCTCTTTCTCTCGGTATAGTTAGTCAAGTTGTCAAACAAGACAGGTTACTAGAAATAGCTTTTGAGAAGGCGGAGGCGGTCGCTTCAGTTTCTCCATCGGCTATAAAGGCAACTAAGCGGGTTTTAAATGCTATGGACAAAGATTCTAAACTTCCAGAAAGCTTATTATATAGTAGAGAAGTTGTTGACGAACTTCGAAGGACTGAAGACTTTAAAGAAGGAGTAAATGCGTTTGTCGAAAAACGTAAACCCAAATGGAAAAATAGATAAAATATTTTTTTAAAGAAATGCAAGTAGCTTTAATAATTATAAAACTAGAGATATCTGAGAAAGTTAACTTGAAATTTGATAGTTCCACATGTCTTTCACCCAAGTTATAAAACATATCTAGAAGAAATTTTACTTTGGTAAACAGAAGAAGTTTTTTGAAACAATTCCTTGAACACCGATATGGTTTCTATGACAAAAACATAAAAGGTCACTAGGTGTACAGAGAAGCTAGCACAATTAGTGAATAATTATCCATTTACCAATAACTAAATCAACACCTTGGTGTTTAAAAAGATTGACTGGATTGGAAGCTCCAGAAGTTACGCGATCTCAAATAATCCTGCCGCACCCATTCCACCGCCAACGCACATCGTACAAACTACATATTTTGCACCCCGTCGTTTTCCTTCTATCAGTGCATGTCCAACAACACGGCTTCCTGTCATTCCAAATGGGTGTCCGATAGAAATACTTCCACCATTAACATTAAGCAGGTCATCTGGTATTTCAAGCTTATCTCTGCAGTATATGACTTGGCTTGCAAAAGCCTCATTCAGTTCCCACAGGCCTATATCGTTTATCTTTAAATTATGCTGTTTTAGTAACTTAGGAACAGCAAACACTGGTCCAATACCCATCTCGTCAGGTTCGCAGCCAGCAACTGATATCCCGCGATATATACCTAGAGGTTGAAGACCCCTTTTTTCTACTTCTGTAGCTTCCATTAATACGCAGGCTGAAGCTCCGTCAGAGAGTTGAGATGCATTACCTGCAGTAATATAATTACCCTTTTTTAAATAAATTCCGTCTTTAAATACAGGTTTTAGTGAGCTAAGACCATCTAATGTTGTATTAGTTCTATTTCCCTCATCATTTTTTAAATTAACTTCTTTTGTTAGTATTTTTCCAGTTTCTTTGTCCTTAATTTTCATTTGTGACTTTAGTGGAACTATTTCAGTATCGAGTAAGCCAGCACCCTGTGCATTGGCTGTTCGCATTTGTGATTGATAAGAGTATTCGTCTTGAGCTTCTCTACTGATACCATAGCGTTGGGCAACATTTTCTGCTGTTTCAATCATAGTCATGTACAAGGTGGGTAAGTAGGTTTCAAACCATGGGTCTCGNGCTCTGTCAGTTCGAAAATGTTCATTTCGAGTTAAAGAAACAGACTCAACTCCNCCACCAACTGTAATTTTCATACCGTCGTCAATAATCTCTTTTGCGGCTGTTGCTATAGCCATCATCCCTGAGGCACATTGGCGATCAAGCGACATACCTGCAACGCTCACTGGTAATCCTGCTCTTAAAAGAGCTTGTCTCGCAATGTTACCTTGTTGTGTACCTTGTTGAGAAGCTGCCCCTAAAACTACATCATCTATTTCCTCTTTAGCCACTCCAGAACGCTTAACCGCCTCGGATATAGCGTGACCCGCAAGAGTTTGGGCCTGTGTATCGTTGAAAGCTCCTTTGAAGGCTTTTCCTATTGGTGTTCTCGCAGTTGATACTATAACAGCTTCTCTCATAATTTTCCCCTAAAAGTTGGAACTATTGATTTTCTAACACTCATTAAATTTAGTTATGCTGTCGTGGTATTTGGTTTAGTAACAAAATCATTAAGCTTACTCTCACAAAAGTAGCTATTAATAACATTAAAGTTCTTATCTCATGAGTAAATGTGTTTAAAGCCAAAAGTTTGTCTATTTTTAGTAGATGGAATCTTGCNCCTTGCCTGTTCAACCTCTCTCAGATCTATGCCAATGCTTACTTGGTCAGTTTTGGATCCACCAAGGTCAATAATAACTTTCCCCCACGGATTTACGATCAAAGAGTGCCCATAAGTTTCTCTACCATCTTCGTGTTTTCCTACTTGGGCTGCTGCTATAACCCATGCTCCTGTCTCTATTGCACGAGCTCTTAATAATACCTCCCAGTGTGCATCTCCTGCATGAAGCGTAAATGCTGAGGGAATAAATAATACTCTCGCATCATTTTGTGCGTAGCGTCTGTAAAGATGAGGAAATCTAAGGTCATAGCAAATACTCATCCCCCATCCCCCCCATGGAGTACCTACAAGGACTGCATTTTCTCCTTGTTTGTAGTGCTTGGATTCAATAATTGGCGTTCGATTAACTGGAAAAATATCAAACATATGTATCTTGTCATATGATGCAACGATTGAGCCATAGTTATTTATAAGAGCTGAATGGTTTAGTATCTTTTTGCCACTTTTTATTGGTGTTGACCCAATATGGATCCAAAGATTATAAATCTTAGCCAGATTACAGCATGCTTTTATAAATGGATCTTCCGTTTTTGTTGTAATTGATTTTCGCGCTTCAGCTACATTTTTATCTAATAAACCTGAGTACTCAGGAAGTACTAAAAGATCTGTGTCTTTTGCTTTTTGAGCGGCAATTTCAATAGTTTTAATATTATCTTGATGATTTGTTTTCGATTGCATTTGCAATATAGAAACTTTTAAGAAACTCTTATTTTTGTTCATTGCTTTGACTCAATAATTAATTATTAGTTTACTATATTAAGTGAAAACTATTTTTCAAACTAGAAACATCGGTAAAACAATAAAAACTAAATTAAAGCTTATGAATAGAAATTAAGATATTTTTAAATATTTTGAATTTAGTATCATATTGTGAGATTTTTATTATAATATGATAAAAAAGTATGTATAAATATTTCATCAAATATAACTGCCGATTCTACTTTTTAGGAATAGTTAATGCCAGACTTGATTAAACTTGGTAAAAAACAAAAAGCTATTAAGGCCAAAGTGCATCCCAAAGTTTTGGCTATGTCTGATGTAGTGGCGTTCCGACTTGCGCGGTTGGTAGCAGCCCATGAAAGAGATGGATCCTATTGGTTTAATAAAAATTTTCAATTGAGCTTAACACAGTGGCGAGTTTTAGGTTTATCTAAAGAATTTGAGCCTATAATTTTTAAAGATATTCGATTGATGTTAAATATTGATAAGGGGCAACTTAGCCGAGCGGTAAAACANCTTGTGAGTAGGGATATATTGTTCACAAACATTTCAAAAAAGGATGCCAGGCTAGTAGANATTCACACNACAAGCAAAGGAAAAAAATTACATGATGAAGTTTTAAAGTTTAGTATCCTAAGAAATGAGTTGATCGTGAAAAACTTAACAAAATTAGAATGCCAAGAGTTTTTCCGTCTACTAGAAAAGATTTCTAGCGTTAAGTTAGAAAAAATTTAGTTAAACTTTGGTGTTTATAATTGTTATTATACAATACACTCAAACAAACTTTGCATAATTCATTTCCAATAAGATGTGTGCGTGTCTCTAAGTCAGAGTAAAGTTTTCTTTAATACCCAGGCAGATCGGCCAAGCCTGCAAGTTGACTCACGCAACTTAATAATTATATTTGCGGATCATTAATTAAAATAAATGCGTTATATCACAAGAATGGTGTAGCGATAAATTGTTAGTAGGGGTCATATATCAATACTATACAACTAGCTATTTTGATAAAAAGTTGGCTTAATAGCCTATTTATTAAACTTTAGTTTTTACGCGTGAGAACGAAAAAAATGTCTAATGCTAAAATTTATAATATAGATCCCATCAAGTTTAACTTGGACCCATACCCTGATTTAAAAGCTATGAGACGAAATCAGCCGATCTCGTTTGTGCCTGAATTAGGTGCAACACTTATGACATTGAGAGATGATATTTTTATAAATGAAAAGNTAATAAATGTTTTTTCGTCTGACCAACCTGATGGGTTAATGACTCGGTTAATGGGAACTAACATGATGAGAAAAGATGGAGAAGCTCATAAGAAAGAACGTNAAGCTACTTTTAAAAGNTTTTCTCCTAGAACTGTNCAAGATGTTTGGAAGCAGAGCTTCGTAAAGGCAACATCTAATATTTTAGATTCATTGCGAGATAAAAACACTGCAGACCTTGTAACTGAATTTGCTATGCCTGTGTCGGCTGAAGCTCTGAAAGTTATTACTGGCTTAGAAAATATGAATTCAACAGAAATGGACCGTGTAAGTCAGGGGATGATAGATGGTGTCGCTAATTATTCGGGTAATATAGAAATTGAAAATAACTGCCAAAACTGCACTGCCTCAATAGATTATCATATTGATGATATTCTTCCAAAGTTAAAAAATAATCCTGATAACTCTCTCATATCGGTTCAGCTAGAAGCGGGTTTAAGTATTGACCAATTAAGAGCCAATATAAAATTGGCTATCTCAGGTGGACAGAATGAACCAAGGGACGCAATTGCTGGTACTGCATGCACATTGCTTCAGTACCCTGACCAGCTAAAACGTATTATAAATCAGAAAAATACTTGGCTAGAAGCATTTGAAGAATTTGGCCGGTGGATGTCTCCAATTGGCATGTCCCCAAGGCGAGCTATAAAAGAATATTCTTATGAGGGAGTTGAATTTTATCCAGATGATAAGGTATTTTTTATGTTTGGTTCGGCTAATCGAGATGAAACTATCTTTGATAGCCCAGAGATATTTAATATTGACCGAGATACCAGTTTATCAATTACATTTGGAGCTGGACCACATTTTTGTGCAGGCTCTTGGATTTCAAAAGTTTTAATCGCAGAAGTAGCACTTCCAATGCTTTTCGCTAGGTTGCCAGAGCTTAGATTAGAAGAGGACATAACATTTAGTGGTTGGGCTTTCAGAGGACTTAAGTCTGCCCAAGTTAGCTGGTAAAAAGCTGCGCAAACAGACTAAAATTACAAAAAATATGTAAATTTGTAATTTTAATATTGTCTCGCATCCTCTCAATAAATACGTTACGGTTTGAAGCATAAATTCATTAAAGGAGCCCTTTTATTATGGTAATGCAAAACGCTAAAACAGTGATTATTGAAGAGTTTGGTGGCTCCGATATTTTAAAAATTGTTAATAAAGAGGTTGGTGAACCTGGGACTGGAGAGCTAAGAATAAGACATAAAGCTTGTGGCCTAAATTTTATTGATGTTTATCAGCGAACAGGAATGTACCCCTTAACTCCTCCAGTTGCACTAGGTATGGAGGCATCGGGGATTGTTGAAGCTGTGGGTGCGGGTGTTACTCATGTAAAAGAAGGAGATAGAGTAGCATACGCGTCAAACCCACCTGGTGCATATACTGAATTGCGCGTTATGTCAGCGGCACAGGTTTGCCCATTACCTGACTCAATTTCTTTTGAGGAAGGTGCGGCTATGATGTTAAAGGGTCTGACTGTACAGTATTTATTTCATCGGACAGTTCCATTAACTAGGGGTGATACTGTTCTTTTCCATGCAGCAGCTGGTGGTGTTGGGTTAATAGCATGTCAGTGGGCAAGGTCCGAGGGAATAAACCTTATTGGCACAGCTGGAACTGACAAAAAGTGTCAATTAGCTTTGGATCATGGAGCAACTCACGCAATAAACTATAAAACGGGGAACTTTAAAGACAAAGTACTAGAGATTACGGATGGAAAAGGAGTTCCGGTAGTGATGGATTCTGTTGGTAAAGATACTTTTGAAGGTTCTTTGGATTGCTTAAGTCCTTTAGGAATGATGATAACATTTGGACAAGCATCAGGAAAAATTCCCCCAATAGATGTTGGGATGTTAGGAACCAAGGGTTCTTTGAAACTTACTAGACCAACGTTATTCTCGCATATTTCTGATCATAATTCCTGTCAAGAAATGGCAGAATCTCTATTTAGAAAAGTGATTTCTGACGAGGTGAAAATTGTTATAGATCAGCGTTTTAAGCTTAGTGAAATAGCTAAAGCACATGATGCACTAGAGGGTAGAGAAACTACTGGAGCCACTATATTAGAGGTTTAACTTGTTACTAGGTTTTTACGTACATTTTTAGGAAGTAATGAAAAAATTATTACAAGATTTAGTAAGTTCCAAAGAATACCGTTCCAAAAAGCTAGTGTGTAAGAGCCACTAAGGTCGTATATCCAGCCAGACATCCATCCGCCTAAAGCCATACCTACAATTGTCATCATTAGTACAAACCCTACTCTTGCTCCTGCTTCTTTGGCTGGCATATGTTCACGTACTACAATTGCATAACTTGGAACGATACCGCCTTGAGATAATCCAAAAATTAACGATACTAAATATAAAGAAACGAGTCCGTTAAAAGGCAGATATAAAAATAAAGCGATACATTGAAGGCCAGAACCAATCAATAATGTTCTTAGGCCTCCAATTTTATCCGCTAGAAAACCCGAAACTATTCGAGAGACTATTCCACCAGCTAACATTAAGGATAACATGTTGCCGCCTACCGTTGATCCAAAACCCAGGTCGACACAGAAAGCTACTATGTGGACTTGTGGCATTGACATTGCAACGCAACATGCAAGACCAGCTAAGCCTAAAAATAATTGTAGAGACTTTGGTGACAGTTGGGTGCTTTGCGCTCTATTCTGTGAGATCAAATCATCAGCTTGAGTAGATTCTGCAGAAATTTTTCGCTTAAGTGCAAGTGACAGTGGGGCCATTATCAGTACTGCAGCAATTGCAAGAACCAAATAAACTGTTCGCCAACCGTAATTTAAAAGTAAGTCCCTCGTAAATATTGGCCAAACTACGCCAGAAAGGTAATTTCCGCTAGCAGCTAGAGCCACAGCTATCCCTCGTTTTTTTAAAAACCAAATTGAAGTATCTGCAATTACAGGGCCAAAACTCGCACCTGTCCCAAAACCAATCACGAACTGTATTAAAGCCAGTGATAATATTGAACTACTTTGAGCTGCAAAAATAAAACACAAAGCTAAAATAATAGAAGAAAAAAGTAGGACAGTGGAGATATTATAGCGATCAGCTAATTTTCCCATGTAAAAGTTGCCAAGTGCAAAACCTAACATTGTTAGAGTGAAAGGTAGTGACGCACTTGCTCTATCAATCCCAAACTCACTTTGAACTGAAGGTAAAACTAAGATAATTGCCCACATCCCAGCATTTCCAACAATAGCTATCATTAGAGAAATCGCCAACCTTAACCAAGAGTATAGGCTGTCATGTTGAGTGCTGGAAGCCATTTAGTAGATTATCCAAATTAACGTCGTTTAATAGTAACCCAAATTAACTTTATTGAGACCTTCTTACGGTGTAATGAAAGTCGTTGGCAATATTATAGTTTTTAGGGAAGTAAAAAAGTGAATCTTCTTTTAAATCTATATTCAGNGCGTACTAGATCTGGTTGTGGGGTNGGGACTCTCNGCGATATAGCGGTATTTATAGCACATTTAGGTGATTTAAATGTTAATTAGACCACATTTTGGAAAAAAAAATGTTTTTTTTTGTTGACTAGGCGGATTATTGCCGATGTAAAGGGCGCAGCAAGTGTAACAGCTTGTCTAAATTCAGGTTTTTAAATCTGTTTCAACTTCTGTGAGGGTTTCTAAATCTTCATGGAGAACAAAATACAGGAAGGTAAATACAATGGATAAAATGAAAAAAACTATCGGAGCAATGACAGACCTAGGAATTGCGCTATTAACATTTGGTATTATCGCGTCACTACTAGTTGGCCCAGCTAATCTATCATTTGTTGGTAACGTTGTTGGAAATATCACAGATCTAGTAGCAGCGTTAGGTTCTAACGGACTTGTTGGCTTAATCACTCTGATGATCGTTCTAAACTTGGTTGACAGATAAGTTTAATTTAAAATTTTCTTCCCCTGGCATGAAAGATAGTTTGTGGAAAAATTAAGTCAGAGGCTAGTAGTACTCCAGCAGTTTATAATTACTGTGACAAAAGCTGGATTCTCACTGGTTGGCTTAATAATCTTAGTCTATCTTTTGTTGGGGGAAGATTCAGGCCCATACGTATTATCCGTCATAGATAATATAAGTAAATTCGTATCAGCAGTAACATCACAAGCACTAATTGCGTTCGTTATAGTGGCAGGCTTACTATACTTTGGTCAAAACAGAAAATAGATTAAAGTAATTTAAATGAATAGTTTTTAGAAAAAAGAAATTTCTAAAAACCCATCGTAAATCATTTTTACTGATAAATATAAGAGAAAATAAAGCCCGACCCAGCTGAGCCATCGGTATTTAATCATTAAGCGCATTATAAAAGTCGCAAAAAAAGCCATAAAAGCGATTGCTAAAACCAACCCAAATATTAACAAATTAGTATCTTCTCTAGCTATTGCTGCCACTGCGATTACATTATCTATTGACATCGAAATATCTGCTACAGCTATAACAAAAAGTGCTGACATCAACTGAGCTAAGGGTGTTTTCGTGTCATTTACTTTGGTACTGGCAGTATTGCTTTCATAATTGTTTGTTTGGTGTGTTTTTATGCTTAAGTAAAAACGCCAACATACCCAAAGCAATAAACATCCGCCCAGTAACAACACACCAGGGATCGCAAGTAAAAAACTAGCAATTGAGGCAAAAAATATTCTGAAAAATGCAGCTAAACCCATCCCTATCAAAATAGCCTTCCGGCGAAGGTCTGGAGAAAGGCTTGCTGCTGACATCCCAATTACCAAAGCATTATCACCTGATAAAATTATATCAGCAAAAATAATTTGTAATATTTGAGATGTCTGATCTATAGGCATTATTTTTTTTAATATTTAAATTAATTTAATTCAATCATTTAATCTCTATGTGTTAAAAATAGAGCTTTTACTTCATAATGATTTTTTTATTTTCAAAAGATTAAGATGATGCACTTGCAGATTGTCTGAAGCAACATTAAGTCTTGTAATTAGAAACAAATTTACGCGATTTAAAAGGGTGTTGATCAAAATGTACGATCCAGTAGAAACTTATATGAATCTAGTGCCGATGGTAGTTGAACAAACTAGTAGAGGTGAGAGAGCTTATGATATATTCTCTAGACTTCTGAAGGAAAGAATAGTTTTCATAAATGGTGTTGTTCATGATGGAATGTCCCATTTAATTGTTGCGCAGTTACTTCACTTGGAGGCAGAAAATCCTTCAAAAGAAATTAGCATGTATATAAACTCTCCAGGAGGAGTTGTTACCTCCGGATTGTCAATTTATGACACAATGCAGTATATTAAGCCTAAGGTATCAACCCTGTGTATGGGGCAGGCTGCTTCAATGGGGTCGTTGCTGTTGGCCGGTGGCGAAAAAGGAATGAGGTTTTCTTTGCCTAACGCCAGAATAATGGTGCATCAACCGTCTGGTGGTTATCAAGGGCAGGCATCTGATATAATGATACATGCTGCAGAAACTCAAAAATTAAAAGACAGGCTTAATCAAATATATGTAAAACATACGGGACAGACAATAAAAGCTGTTGAGAAAGCTCTTGATAGAGATAATTTCATGTCTCCCGAAGAAGCAAAGGAATGGGGGCATATTGACGAAATAGTCAGTAGCCGCAAGGAAACTACTGTTTGATTTATAGTTAATCAGATTGTTTATAGTATAAATTTTTGAAGGTAAATTTTTCGTTGTACCTTTTTACGGGTTCCCGTAATCTGCGTTGTGAATGCTATATAAAGATAATTTTAAGTGCTTTAATATTAATAAGTGAACGGGTAAAAAATGGCTACTAATAACAAGGATAGTAAAAATACTCTGTATTGCTCGTTTTGTGGAAAATCGCAGCACGAGGTCAGAAAGCTCATAGCAGGGCCGACAGTCTTTATTTGTGATGAATGTGTTGAACTTTGTATGGATATTATTCGGGAAGAAACTAAATCATCTGAGTTGAAGTCTGATAATGGGGTCCCGATACCACAAGAAATTTGTGACGTCCTTGATGATTATGTTATAGGTCAAGCTCATGCAAAACGTGTATTGTCAGTAGCAGTGCACAATCATTATAAGCGCCTTAATAATTCATCGGAAGCTGATGAAATAGAACTATCAAAGTCAAATATATTATTGATTGGCCCAACAGGATGTGGAAAAACACTGCTTGCTCAAACTTTAGCTAGAATCCTTGATGTTCCTTTTACAATGGCCGATGCGACAACTTTGACTGAGGCAGGGTATGTTGGCGAAGACGTAGAGAATATTATACTTAAGTTACTTCAAGCTTCTGACTATAATGTCGAGAAGGCACAAAGAGGCATAGTATATATCGATGAAGTAGATAAAATAACAAGAAAATCAGATAACCCATCGATAACTCGAGATGTTTCTGGAGAAGGTGTACAACAAGCACTTTTAAAAGTAATGGAGGGAACGGTCGCTTCTGTCCCACCACAAGGAGGAAGAAAGCATCCACAGCAGGAATTTCTTCAAGTAGATACTACAAATATTTTATTTATTTGTGGTGGAGCTTTTTCAGGTTTGGACAAGATAATCTCTCAACGTGGTAAAGGTTCTGCAATGGGCTTTGGGGCTGATGTTAGAGAAAAAGATGATAAAGGTGTTGGTGAACTTTTCTCTGAACTTGAACCTGAAGATCTTTTAAAGTTTGGTCTTATACCTGAGTTTGTAGGACGACTACCGGTATTAGCTACACTTGAAGATTTAGACGAAGACTCGTTAGTCACAATTCTTAGTAAGCCAAAAAATGCTCTTGTTAAGCAATATCAAAAGTTATTTGAATTAGAGGATTCAAAGTTAACATTTACCGATGAAGCATTAGTGAGCATTGCAAAGCGGGCCATCTCTCGCAAGACTGGTGCGCGTGGGTTACGATCCATTTTAGAAGATATACTTTTAGATACAATGTTTGATTTACCGGCATTGGAAAATGTAATTGAGGTCGTAGTAAATGCTGAAGCAGTGAATAANGATGTAAGCCCTTTAATGATATATTCAGATGAAAATAAAAACATTGAAAGTTCAGCTAGTTAGTAAATATATAATAATAATTTTTTTTATCAGATAATTTTTTGATTTTAACATATAACTAAATAAATAACTAAATAAGATTTTGAAATATGGAATTTAGTGTTGAAAATAATTAAAAATATTTTACGAGGCTTTACATGGTGGCATAGTCAAACCTTAAATACTCAATTCTTTACGTGGCGCAAAGGAATTAAAGTTGGTCAGGACAAGACAGGAAATATATTTTATACTTCTAAAGATGGCATAAAGAGGTGGGTTATATTTAGCGGTGATGCTGAAGCTTCGCATGTCAGTCCGGAGTGGCATGGGTGGTTACATCATACTTGGAATGAATTACCTACTGAAAAGCCGTTAATAAAACAAAAATGGGAATTAGACCATATTTCGAATATGACAGGAACCGTTAAGGCTTATGCGCCGACAGGGTCAATAAAAAGGTCAACACCCGAACCTCGACAGGATTATGAGGCCTGGCGCCCACAGTAACCTTTTTGTGAGGAAATATACATGTCAGAGAAAGTTATAGAAATTTTTGTTGGAACAGTAGTACTAATGGTAGCACTGTTTTTTTTAGCTTTTGCCCTTAAAGTTACAAACTTTAATAGTGGTGACGATACGTATAACCTAGGTGCTAGTTTTAGATCCGCAGAGGGGATTGATGTTGGAACAGAAGTACGTATGGCTGGGGTTAAGATAGGTTCAGTAAATAGCTTGGACCTTAATAGTATGACGTTGCAGGCTGATGCAGAGTTTTTGATATTAACCGATATTAAAATCCCAGACGATAGTGCTGCTGTAATAAGTTCTGAAGGTTTGTTAGGAGGAAGTTTTGTAGAGATTATTCCTGGCGGTTCATTCGAAGACCTAGTTTCTGGTTCCAGAATACAAGATACACAAAGTTCAGTTAGCCTGATAACTTTACTTTTAAAATTATTCAGTGGTTCTAAGGAATGAAAGTTGGGCTTGTATTTTGTCTAATTTTTTTTCCCATTTTTTTACACTCTCAAACTAAAGATTTTACATTAGACTTCAATATTTCTACTAAAAGTATTGATATAATTGACGATTATAAATTAGAAGTTTCTAATTCTGATAGGGCATATTTGCGTGGATTAGATAAAATGAGGGGGTCAAGTGTCGATTTAGAAATTCCTATTGGTCAGGAGGTGACCTATGGCTCTTTAATTATAACAGTAGAAGAGTGTAGATACCCTGTTAATAACCCTACCGGAGATGCTTTTTCTTTTCTAAAAATCTTTAACTCAATGACAAATGAATATGACTTTCAAGGATGGATGATTGCATCTAGTCCTGCTTTAATGGCTCTTGATCATGCCCGTTATGATATCTGGCTTATTAGGTGCAAACCTCTTGAGGAGTTACCTGTAGAGGTTGTAGAAGAAAATCTGCTTCACCCTGCAACGCGACCTTTAGGAGTTCTTGGTAATTAGATTTTTTGATTTCTATTGCTCCTAAAGATGCTAAGTGATTTGTTAAAAATTGCACATCAAGCAGTGAAAATCCTCCGTACTTCAATCTTGAAACAAGATAAGCCAAGGCAATTTTTGAGGTATTTGATCTTTTTGAAAACATACTTTCCCCAAAAAAAGCCTTTTTTATAGCTAACCCATAAACTCCACCCACCAATTCTTGTTGGTCCCAAACCTCAACAGAGTGACAATGTCCTTGTTTATGTAAATCTATGTAACACTCAGATATCTTTTCACTTATCCAGGTTTCATCTCTGTCTGCACAATACTTTATTACTTTAGAAAAGTTCGTATTAATCTTAATTTGATACTTTTGTTTAAAAATAAAATTTTGTAAAGAGTTTGATATATGAAAAGAAGTTAGTGGTATTACTCCACGATATTCGGGGGAAACCCAAACTATATTCGGGTCATCCTTTCCTTGTGCCATTGGAAAAGTACCTTCGCGATAAGCGTTAAATATTACTTCTGATTTAAGGCTCATCATGTATGATAACTTTGTATTTTTATACCCAACTAGTAATTAAAGTGGTTAATTAACTTTTACCCAACCAGCTCTCTAACCAGTGTATATTATAGTTGCCTTTAATAATGTCTTCCTCACCCAGGAGCGAGTTAAATAATGGAATTGTCGTATCAACACCATCTACAATAAGCTCTCCTAGGGCTCGCTTTAATCTAGACAATGCAGCAGGCCGATCTTCGGCGTGCACTATAAGTTTTGCAATAAGACTGTCGTAATAAGGTGGGATAACATAGCCGTCATATATAGCAGAGTCCAATCTAACTCCGAGGCCACCAGGGGCATGAAACTGTGTTATTTTTCCAGGGCAGGGAGAAAAGTTTGGTAATTTTTCTGCATTTATACGCACCTCAATAGCGTGACCATTAACTTTAAGTTTTTCTTGTGTAAGTTGCATTGGTAATCCTGCTGCAACTCTAATTTGTTCTTTGACTAAGTCCACACCGTAAATAGCTTCTGTTATTGGGTGTTCTACTTGTAATCTGGTGTTCATTTCAATAAAATAAAATTCACCATTTTCGTATAAAAACTCTATTGTACCAGCCCCAGCATAATTTATCGAAGCAACGGCTTCGGCACACACTTTCCCAATATTCTGTCGAATGCCAGCATCAATAGTCGGTCCAGGAGCTTCTTCAAATACTTTTTGATGCCTTCTTTGCAAAGAACAATCTCTTTCTCCAAGATATACTGCATTCCCTGCTCCGTCCCCAAATACTTGGATTTCAATATGTCTAGGGGTACCTAAATACTTTTCGAGATATACTGCAGGATTACCAAAGTTTGAGTTTGCCTCTGAACGAGCAGTTGTAAATGCATCACTCATCTCAGATTTAGAGGCTGCGACTTTCATACCACGGCCACCACCGCCAGCTGTTGCCTTTATAATAATGGGGTAGCCGATTTCTTCTGCTATTTGATTAGCTAACTCTAATGTGTCGACTTCGCCAGGAGAGCCTGGGACGCAGGGTACCCCAAGTTCTCGCATTGTTTCTTTTGCAGTTATTTTGTCACCCATAATCTGGATGTGTTGTGCGGTTGGACCAATAAATTTTAAATCATGATCTTCTATTATTTGAACAAACTTTGAATTTTCTGAGAGAAAGCCATAACCAGGGTGGATGGCTTGTGCACCAGTTACCTCACATGCGGAAATAATTGCTGGAATCGATAGATAACTCTTATTACTAGATGGAGGCCCTATGCAAATAGCTTCATCTGCCATTCTGACATGCATTGCATCACTATCTGCGGTGGAGTGTACAGCTACTGTTTGAACTCCCATTTCTTTAGCCGCCCGGATGACCCTAAGTGCTATTTCACCTCTATTCGCTATCAGTATTTTTTCAAACATTTGTATTACTCAATAATCATAAGTGGCGCACCAAACTCAACGGGTGTACCATCTTCAATTAGAATACGCTTGATAGTACCAGCTTTTGGAGCTGGTATATGGTTCATTGTTTTCATAGCCTCAATTATTAACAAGGTTTGCCCTTCAATCACAGTAGTTCCAATACTTACAAAAGGTGGGCTTCCTGGTTCGGTTTGTAGAAAGCAAGTTCCGACCATTGGAGAAGTTACTGCTCCATTTTCTAGCGTTGGGTCTTCTGAGCTCATTGGCGTCGAGTTACTGTCCGATGAGCCAACATTGGTAACAATTCTTGTATTAACATTTTCAATAGGAAGAGCGATGTTTGATTGTTGAGATAACCTTATAGATATACCTCTATCATCACCTTCGTCACGACTTATTTCTAAATTTGTCAAATCATTCTTTTTGAGTAATTCGATTAAATTTTCGATAAAAGAGAGATCCTCATTACGTAATTTTTTTGTCATTGTCTTCCTTTAGTTCTAATAGCCGATTAACTAATAACTTGATCATTTTTATTTGTATACTACTTGTTTAATTAAAAAACTAAAACAAGTTTGAGTGTAATGTGATTCAATGTTCTTTATTTTTGATTAAGTCTTCAACTACAGTTGGATCTGCTAAAGTGGATATATCTCCTAGACTATCAAAATCGTTTTCTGCAATTTTTCTAAGTATACGACGCATTATTTTTCCAGATCTAGTTTTAGGTAACCCAGGTGCCCATTGTATGATATCTGGTTTTGCTATGGGACCAATTTCCTTTCTCACCCAGTTTTCTAAATCTTTCTTTAATTCCTCTGTTGGCTCCTCAGTACTCATTAAAGTTACAAATGCGTATATCCCTTGGCCCTTTATTGGATGAGGGTACCCTACAACAGCACTTTCGGCAACTTTGGGATGTGCAACAATAGATGACTCTATCTCTGCAGTTCCCATTCTGTGACCGGATACATTAAGAACGTCATCGACTCGTCCAGTTATCCAATAGTAGCCGTCCTCATCTCGTCTGCAACCATCGCCAGTAAAGTAATAGCCTTTGTAGTCAGAAAAATAAGTATTCATAAAGCGTTGGTGATCACCATAAATTGTTCGCATTTGACCTGGCCAGCTATCTTTTATACATAAAATACCTTCTGCTGAAGTTTCTGAAAGCTCTTGGCCGGTAGTCGGGTTTAAAATTACTGGAACTATACCAAAAAAAGGTTTTGTTGCTGATCCTGGTTTTGTTGAGGTCGCTCCTGGAAGGGGAGTGATTA